>OMBQ01000235.1_pt1 | contig 72187 bp, 64 predicted proteins | sample 1674311 | NCBI WGS metagenome assembly OMBQ01 (sample SAMEA103958160, study PRJEB25191) | human gut metagenome | biome: human-associated habitat [ENVO:00009003]; feature: intestine environment [ENVO:2100002]; material: feces | place: Germany | collected 2013/2015 | reverse complement strand
CAAATCAGGGGGATGCAACAAGTTGCAATTCCCCCTAATAACCCCCTTAACATTCATAAAACCGCCACGCTTAGCCACGGGCTAATAAGGCAGTATTAAGGAATTATGGTGTAATCCCAATAGCAGGGTTACACCTTTTCCTTTGTTTAAGCGGATTTCTCCGCTTTTTTCTGTTTTACTTTTGCCATTGTGTCAATAAGCTGTTGCTCTGTCGGGATGTCAAATAATCCGACTGCCGTAAAGTAAATATCCACTTTAACATTGTTGTGAGAATGTTTCTTTTCGTTGTTATGGATTTCTATACGCTCAATAAGCTTGTTTACAACAGTTGGAGTAAGCTGTTTCATCTCTGTAAATGCCATAAGTCCCTGATAGAGCATCTTCATATCGACAGTTTGCTTTTGAAGTTCAATGAGTGTTTTTTCATTTTCTTCTACCTCTTGCATAAGTTGTTTGTGCTCGTTTATCTACTTCGGCAAGGTAATTGTAAAGCTTACCCGATGTAAGAAGATTGTAATAAAGCACTCGATGATGTGATTTCAGATAGCGTTTATGTCTTTGTCCCCACACCCCAATTTTATTTTTGCCAGTACTTCCAGTTGTCAAACAAGGTAATAAATAATTACCATTAACTTCGTATCTTCCACCGTTTTCATCATAAATTGTTCCCATACCAGAACCTCCTTGTATTTGGTAGGTTCATTATACTTGATATAAAATCTAAAGACGAATGTGCAGATTTAAGAAACAGAAAAAGGCTCTGACCTTTTACAGTCAAAGCCTCATTCTGCCATTGCAATGCCTTAATTTTATTAAGTTTTATCATACTGCCTTATAAAACCTCAGCATTACGCATAGGCGGTTTTTTTGGTTTTCTAATTAGCCTCCCTTGTTAAAGGGAGGTGGCAACACGCAGTGTTGACGGAGGGATTCTTATAAGCCGAACATTATTTAACTGAATCCCCCCGTCATATTCGATGACACCCCCCTTTAACAAGGGGGGCAAAGGAGATAACAAAACATCCTTTCAAAAAGGAGCATAAATAAGTCCCCTAACAAAAGGGGACTTTTATGTTTAATTTTCATCATCTGACGGCTTGTCTTGATTATAAATATAATCAATTAACTTGTCTTTGTTTGCGTCTTTATCTATTGAAATAACAGATGCGCCGCCTTTGTTTGCGTATTTCCATGTGTCGTCAAACGGCAAATGGGTTTGGTCAAATCCGCCTTTAATACAGTTTAAACCTTTAAAACCTGCTTTAATCAGCTGGGTTTTTGAAAGGTTGGTTTCAATGTAAGGCGCCACATTTTTCAGCATTTTGTAATCTTTTATAGGTCCTGAATGAAGAACACCCTTTAAAATTTCCTGCATAACTGTTCTTTGGCGTTCTGTGCGTTTCCAGTCGGTATCAATTTTTCTTATGCGGCAATATGCCAGGGCTTGTTCACCTGTAAGTATTTGCTTGCCGGGTTCCAAATTAACATGGTCATATCTTTTTTGGTGGTTTGTTACTTCATTTGCTTCTTTCTCTGTAACATCTACTTCTACACCGCCAATACTGTCTACCATAACTTTAAACATTTCAAAGTCTGTAACAACATATCCGTCTATTTTTATGCCAAAGTTGTATTCTATTGTGTCAACAACTCCTTGGTATCCTCCAAGGGAGCAGGCGGCATTTAAACGTTGATTTTTGTCTGCACCCGGTATATAAACCCAAGTGTCTCTTAAAAATGAAACAAGTTTTATGCAATGGTGGGCACTGTCTATGGAAACAAGCATCATAGAATCCGAACGGCTGGTGCTGTCTTCTTCATCCGCTCTTGCGTCTACCCCTAAAAGCAAAATATTTGTAACGGCAGAATCACTTTTCAGCTCACTTTCATTAACGTAACCGTTGTTAATCTTATCGTCATAGTTTATTTTATTTAAAACGGGCACTGTTAAGCCGGTAACTAAAAGCACAACCGCAAGCAAAACAGCAACAATAATTTGCCAAGCTTTAATTTTTTTCTTTTTGTGCTTGCTTTTGTTTTTGTTGCGATTTGGCTGCCTGTTATTAAAATTTCCGTAATCCGGCGGCAGTTGGCTGCTTTGCACATTATTTATATTAATGCTTTGGGTGTTGTTTGCTCCAAAATCATTATTGTAATTTTCAGTTGGATTAAAACCGCTTTGGCGGTCTATAACATCTTTAGTTCTGTTTTGGTCTGAATAATAGTTTTCGTCAGGCGGAACTGTTCTGTCTCTGAAATCATTGTTTGCCAATTTCATCACCTCAATGAAATTTTACTATAACAAATTATTATTTTCAACTATTAAATAAAAATGTTGACACTGTGTTTATAATATTTTACAATATAAGGTAGCGAGTTGATTGGGCAGTTGCGTATTATTTTTATAATATGAGGAAAGTCCGAGCAGCACAGAGCAGGATAACGGCTAACGGCCGCCGAGGGTAACCTTAGGAACAGTGCAACAGAAATAAACCGCCGTTTTTAAACGGTAAGGATGGAAAGGCGAGGTAAGAGCTCACCGAGCAGATGGAGACACCTGCTGCCATGTAAACTCTATCCGCTGCAACACAGAATGGGAAGCTGTTTGCTCGACACATAATCCCGAAATGTGGCTTGAGCGCCCCGGCAACGGTGCGTCGAGATAGATAATTGCCCACGACAGAACTCGGCTTACAGATCAACTCGCATTTTTCTATTGAAAGGACTTTTAAACAGTTATGCTTGTTAATATGCGTGATTTGTTAAAAGATGCCGTGAACGGTAATTATGCCGTAGGCTCTTTTTCAGTTGCAAATATGGAAATGGTTCTTGGCGTTTTAAAAGCGGCAGAGGAGCTTAATGCCCCTGTAATTCTTCAAATTGCCGAGGTTAGGTTGAAACAATCTCCTTTGGAAATAATAGGACCTTTAATGGTTGCTGCGGCAGAGAATGCAAATACTCCTGTTGCCGTTCATTTTGACCACGGCAAAACTGAGGAAAAAATTGCTCAAGCTCTTGATTTGGGCTTTACTTCGGTTATGTTTGACGGCAGTCATCTTCCTCTTGATGAAAATATTGCTCAAACTAAAAAAATAATTTCTATGGCAAATGAATATGATGCGGCTGTAGAGGCTGAAATCGGTTGCGTTGGCGGCAGTGAAGACGGCAGTGAGGATATTGCAATTAATTGCACAAAACCTGAAGACGCCGTAAGATTTGAAGCTGAAACAGGTGTGGATGCTTTGGCAATAGCAATAGGTAATGCTCACGGCAATTATAAATCAACACCTAAACTTAGGTTTGATATTCTTGAAAAATGTGCGCAAACGGTTAATGCGCCTCTTGTTCTTCACGGGGGTACAGGCATCAGCCCAAACGATTTTGTAAAATGTTCAAAAACAGGCATTAAAAAAATTAACATTGCAACGGCAACTTTTGATTCTGTTGAAAATTCTGTTCGCAGTTGCTATAATAATAATGAAATTAAAGGTTATTATGACCTTCAAGGTGCTGAAGTTCAGGGTGCTTATGAAAATGCAAAAAAGCACATTTTAATTTTCGGCACAGATAATAAGGCGTAAACACTCGGCTGTATTTGCGGCTTTACGGCTTTTAACGTGCCTCGGTGCTGCAACGGGGAATTCCACGGTCGGTATTATTGTTTTTTGCAGTAAGAAAGGTGTGTAAAATTTTATGAATTATGTTGAGTTTGATATGAGCAAGCCCCTTGATTTTATACCAATCGGCAGAATTGCCATTGATTTTAATCCTACGGATATGTATATGCCTCTTTCCGAATCGGCTAATTTTAATAAGTATGTAGGCGGTTCACCTGCAAATATTGCCGTTGGTCTTGCAAGACTTGGCTGTAAAGTAGGTTTTATCGGCTGTGTTTCAAATGACCAATTTGGGGATTTTGTTGTTAATTATTTTGAAAAAGAGGGAATAGACACAAGCCATGTAACACGTGCAAAAAACGGCGAATGCATTGGTTTAACGTTTACTGAAATTCTTTCAAAAGAAGAATCATCAATTTTGATGTACCGTGATAATGTGGCAGATTTTTGCCTTGCCCCGGAAGATGTGGATGAGAGTTATATTGCCTCCGCAAAAGCTATTGTTATCAGCGGCACTGCACTTGCAAAAAGTCCAAGCAGAGAAGCTTGTTTAAAAGCAATGATGCTTGCAAAGAAAAATAATGTAAGAATTATTTTTGATATTGATTACCGCGAATATACATGGAAATCTAAAGATGAAATTGCTGTTTATTACAGCCTTGTTGCTCAAAACGCAGATATTATTATGGGTTCTCGCGAAGAATTTGATTTAACAGAGGGCATTGTAGGCGTTAAGTCTTCAGACCCGGAATCTGCAAAATATTGGCAATCTTTCGGTGCTTCAATTTGTGTTATTAAGCACGGTAAAGAAGGTTCAACCGCTTATACAAACGACGGTAAGTATTACACAATTAAGCCTTTCCCGGCAGTTAAACTTAAAGGATTCGGCGGTGGCGACGGATACGGTTCATCGTTTCTTTACAGCCTTCTTCAAGGTAAAGAAATAATTGATTGTCTTGAATTCGGTTCTGCGTCTGCATCAATTCTTATTTCTGCTCACAGCTGCTCCGACGCAATGCCGTCTGCAACTCAGGTAGAGCAGTTTATTAAAGAAAGTAAAGAAAAGTACGGCGAAATGGTTGCCCGTGCATAAATTATAATAAGTAAAGCCGTGATTAAAAAATCACGGCTTTTATTTGTAAAATGTTCTGTTGTTTGTTCGTTCCAATAAATAGTCTACCGAAACGTTAAAATAATCAGCTATTTTAATCAGCATATTGTAATCAGCCTGTCTTTCACCGGTTTCATATCGACTTATAGTGTTTTGGTTTACAGAAAGGTCAATGGCTAATTTTAGTTGCGAAATGCCTTTTTCTTTTCGCAATTCTTTTAATCTCATAAAAATCACCTTGACAACAATATACCAAAATGGTATTATTAAAATATCCCAATACGGTATATTTATGAAAGAGGTGTAAAATTTATGGCAGATGAATTTAACAACAATGCTGAAGTGCAGCAGGCTGTTAATCAAGCCCTGAATGAACAAAAGCAAAAGAAAAAGAAAAAACGGTTAATAATTATAGGCGTAATAGTCGCAATAATTGTTTTGTTGATTGTAATTTCATCTTTAGGCAGTGGGAATGATTCATCAAACGGAAATAATTCAGGCGCAACGGATAATTTAAGTACAACAAGTTCTGTTTCGGCTGAAAAGCCTGACAGAGTAGAGGGACAGCTTGGCGATTATGTTTGCACAATAAAATCGGCAGAAATTTGCAGAGATTTACTTGATAGAGATTCGGTTAAAATCACTTATGAATTTACAAACAAATCAAGTGAAGTGCAAAGTTTTGACTGTGCTTTTTCAGATGAAGTTTTTCAGGACGGAATAGGGTTGGAAACTACGGTTGTTGATGGCGGCAGTGATGAATGGGGTTTTGATGTTAAAATTAAGCCCGGTGCAACAAAAGAAGTGTCAAAGGTATATCTTCTTCGTGATGATTCAACACAGCTTGAAGTTGAAATTAAAGAATTAATTTCTTTTAGCGATGATAAATTAACTTATTATGTTGATTTGCAGTAATTTTACATAATAAAAAAGCGTTCTTGATTTTTATATCAAGAACGCTTTTGTTTTGTTGTTTGCTATGTATTTTATCAGCCGTTAAGAATGGCAAAGTTTTCTTTGTTGCATTTGTAAAGGTTTTGGAAAACTTTAAAGTTTTTATCATAAACTGCTTTATTGGCTTTGTTTGGATGGTATGTTGTTTTAACCGGAATAAGTTTTTTAACATCTTTCATTTTAGGAATAATTCCCATACCAACTGCAATACAAGCAGCAGCGCCTACTGCACCGATGTTTTGCGGTGATTCAACAACAACAACATCTCTTTGAAGAATATCGGATAAAATTTGGCAGGTTGTTTCACCTAAAGCACCGCCGCCGCAAAAACGAACAGTGTCTTCCTTTTTGAACTTGCTTACCTTTTGCTCCTGCCTTTCAAGCATCCACCTCATGTGGAAGCAAATACCTTCAACAACAGAACGAATAAGCTCAGTTTTACCTGTTTCAATGCGAATGTTAAAGAACATGCCGGCAGAGTTAGGGTCTTCAAACGGGCATCTGTTGCCATGAAGCCAAGGGGTAAATATAACGCCGTTGGAGCCTGCCGGAATAGTGTCTATAACTTCTTCAAGGTAGTCGTACATATTAAATTCAACCTGTTCAAAACTGTCAGACGCATTGCCGTATTTTTTAAGAAATACACCTATTTCGTCAAGTGCCAAGTGGTCTTTAACCCAGCTTACACACTTGTTTGATGTTTCAAGCTCACCAAAATAGTTATATGCTTCAGGGTCAACACCTACAATAGCTGCCATCATTGCACCGGCGTCAACAAGCTGTTCCGGAACAACTGTTCCTACCCAACCTGATGTGCCTGAATAAATATGAGTATCGCCAACCTCAACAGCACCTGCACCAACACCTATAAGTGAAGCGTCGCCGCCGCCGCCGTAAACGGCAGTACCCGGTGCAAGACCTAATTCTCTTGCAGCTTTTTCTGTTATTTCGCCCACTTTTTCAGTGCTTTTTTTGATAGGAGGCATATGTTCAATGTTAACGCCAACCATTTTGCAAACAGGTTTACACCAACCTTCATGGCCTTTTCTTGTGTCATAAAGAAGTGTGCCGAATGCAGAATCCTGTGTCATAACAAATTCTCCGCTTGCACGAAGAATAAGGTATTCTTTTATATCAAGCCACTTGTATATTTTCTTAAAGTTTTCAGGTTCATGAGCCTCAACCCATTTGTATTTCCAGATAGGGTCTTTAACGGAAGAAGAAACAGCGCCTGTATACCTAAGATATTTAAGGAGTTTTGTAACTTCTGCACCGGCAACCTGAATGCCGTGAGCCATGCCTTTTTTAAGTTCTTCTCTTGCTCTTTGGTCCATATATGTCATAGGACGGCGAATACAGTTGCCTTCTCTGTCAACAAGAACAAGACCTTGCATTGCCGAGCAGAAACTGATGCCTTCAATTTGTTCTTTTGCAACATTTTGAACTTTGCCCAAAACGGTTTTTGTGGTAATGCACATTGCGTCCCACCATTCGTCTGCATCCTGTTCGGCACCGCCTTTAACGCCTGTTTCATCGTCAACGTAAAGGTTGTAGCCGGCAGTGGAAGAAGCCAGAATTTTCATTGATTCATCAATTTCGATAAGGCAGGTTTTAATGCCTGTTGTGCCAATATCGTAAGTGATAACGTATTTGCTCATTTTTTATCCTCCTAAAACAACAAAGCAGTTGTTATTTTTCAAATGTAAATGCCGATTCAATAAATTTCAGCAGCTGTTTAACAATTTGCTCGTCGTCCATTTCGTCTGTGTCAACGCCTGTGTAAATTTTCAATCTTTCTTTATAATATTCACAGGTAAATGAAAATTGAAGCATAAGAAGCAAATTATCAAGAAAAAAAGCAAACAGGCGAGGGTCTAAATCGTTTCTTACGTCGCCGCCGGCAAGTGCCTGGGCAATAACGGTTATGTAAACCCTGCTTGTTCTTACTTCAATTTCACGTGCAAGCGCCACTGCACGTTCTCCGTCTTTTTCCGCTGTGATTTCGTTATAAAGTTTTATGTACTTTGAATTTTCTTTTGAAAGCTTACATGTAGCTCTGATAAGTTTTTCTGCTTTAACAAGCAGCTTATCCTCAGAAGCCATAATTTCCGTTAATGCATTGTTAAGAATCATCATTCCTCTGCTTATGCAGGTTAAAAATAAATCCTCTTTAGTGGCAAAGTATTTGTACATCAGCCCAATGCTTATGCCTGCTTTTTGGGCAATAACGTTAATATTTGCCTTTTCGTATCCTTTAGATGAAAACTCTTCAATGCCTACTTCAAGAATCAATTCTTTTCGTTCATCGGGAATTCTTTCAAACGCTTCTTTGTAGTGAATATTTGACATTTTTTTAAATTTTGTAGCATTGCACAAAGCAAAAAAATCCTTTTTGTGCAACACTAACAAATCCCCTTACTTGTGTTGTTAGTAATATTCAATATCTTATCACAAATTAATAATAACTTCAATATTTTGTAACAATTTTAACCAAAAATTTTCAGAAAGTGATTTGACAAATCGTAGAAAAGTGATATACTTAAACTGTAAATTTAGTGAGTGCCCGCTCACATCAATAAAGGTGAGCAACGGCTCACCAATCTTAAGGAGGAAATTAATTATGGATACAAGATTTGCAATTTCAGAGTATCCTGACGCAGGTGTAATTACTGCTCAGCTTGATGCGCTCATCAAGAAACCAATTTATTCAATTAACAGAAACGCTTTAAAGGAATATGAAGAAGAATATTTCAATAAAAAGTGTGCAAAATCAAAGGAAATGATTACCGAAGCAAGAGAAATCATTCCGGGCGGTGTTCAGCATAACCTTGCGTTTAACTATCCTTTCCCGATTGTTATGACAAAGGCTAAAGGCAACAGACTTTATGATATCGACGGAAATGAATACTTCGATTTCCTTCAGGCAGGCGGTCCTACAATCATCGGTTCAAACGATGATGTTGTTAAAGAAGAAGTTAAAAAGCTTCTTGATGACTGCGGTCCTTCAACAGGTCTTTTCCATCCTTATGAATACAAACTTGCAAAGAAAATCAGCGAATGCGTTCCTTCAGTAGAAATGTTCCGTATGCTCGGTTCAGGTACAGAAGCTTGTATGTGCGCAGTTCGTGTTGCTCGTCTTGCAACAGGTCATAAGAATGTAATTAAAATGGGCGGCGCTTACCACGGCTGGTCAGATCAGCTTGCTTGGGGTATGCGTGTTCCTGGTACACTTAACCTTCAATCTCACGGTGTTCCTATGTTTGTATTTAAGCACACACAGGAATTCTTCCCAAATGATTTGAAGAGTCTTGAAAGAAAACTTATCCTTAATAAGTTCCGTGGCGGCACAGCTGCTGTATTTATTGAACCATGCGGTCCTGAATCAGCAACCCGTCCTGTAGATAAAGACTTCCCTAAGGGTGTTCAGGCTCTTTGCCGTAAATATGGCGCTCTTCTTGTTTGCGATGAAGTTGTTACAGGCTTCCGTATCGGTCTTTCAGGTGCACAGGGTTACTATGGTATTGACCCTGATATCACAATCTTCGGTAAAATTATTGCAGGCGGTTATCCGGGTGCAGGCGGCATCGGCGGCCATAAAGAAGTTATGAAATATCTTGGCGCAGGTCTTGATAAGGCTGAAGGCAAAAAGATTCATAAGGCAATGTGCGGCGGTACAATGGCTGCAACACCTATTTCTTGCTGCGCAGGTTACACAGTAATCAACGAAATTGAAAAGAGAAATGCTTGCCAAGTTGCAGGTCATATGGCAGACAGACTTACAAAGGGTATTAACGAATCAATTAAGAAGTACGATCTTCCTTTCGTTTGCTACAACGTTGGTTCAATTTGCCACTTACATACTGTTGCTACAATGCAGTTTAGAATTGACTGGACAAAGATTTGGACTATTCCTTCAGTTCTTAAACAAACAGGCATTCGTCAAACAGAAATGCAGTACATGGGCGCTGCTTACATGGCTGAAGGTCTTGTAACACTTGCAGGTTCTCGTCTTTATACATCAAGCGCTTACACTGAAGAAGACATTGATGAATGTATTCGTCGTTTTGATAAAGTTCTTTCAAAGTGCGAAAAAATTGATTATTAATTAAGTCGATTTAGGGCGGTTTTTTCACCGCCCTTTGTCTGCTTAGATAAGGATATTCAGAAAGGATATTACAATGGCATACGAAATTGAAGAGGCTAAAAGATTAGTCGTTGAGGCAGGCAAAAAGCTTGTTGAAACAGGTCTTATCGCTCGCACATGGGGCAATGTTTCTGCACGTATTTCAGATACTCAGTTTGTTATTACTCCGTCTGGCAGAGCTTATGAAGATTTAACTCCTGAAGAAATCGTTGTTGTTAATATTGATGACTGTTCATATGAAGGCGACATTAAGCCGTCATCCGAAAAAGGCGTTCATGCCGCTGCTTACAGACATCATCCAACAGTTGATTTTGTTATTCATACTCATCAAAAGGCTGCAACAATCGTCAGCATTACAGGCATGGAAATCAGAAATGTTTATGATGAATTTAAACCTGTTTTGGGCGATAAAGTTCCTTGTGCCGATTATGCAATGTCAACCACAAATTCTCTTCGCAAAAAGGTTGAAATGTGCATAATGATGAATCCGGGCGCACGTGCAATTATGCTTATGCACCACGGCACTCTTTGTATGGGCGACACTTATGAAGACGCTTTCAATATTGCCGATTCACTTGAAAAGTGTTGTGAAAAGGTTATTAAAGATAACTATCTTCGTCATTCTTGGGCAAAAAAATATGATGAAGACGATAAAAGAAACTACTTCCTTAAGAAAAATGATTGCGGTGCTATGCCGTCATCAATTTGCGATTTAGGTTCATCTGTAAGAAACGGTAATATGTTTACTTTAACAGTTGGCGGCGAAAGTGTTGATGTTGACCTTGAAACAGGTCTTGGTGTTAACGGAATTGCCCCTAAATGCGCTAAAATTCATAAGGCAATTTATGAAACAGAAGATGTTACAATTATTAAACATCTTACAGACCCTGATGTTGTTGCCGTTTCATGCACAGGCGAAACAATGGTTCCTATGATTGATGACTTTGCTCAAATCGTTGGACTTGATGTTAAATGCTGTGATTGGATTGACGGCGATACAGACGATTGCGCAAAGAAAATCGGCAAAGCTATTGATGGCAGAAACGCAGTTCTTATTAACGGCAACGGTGCTCTTGTAACAGGCAATAATGACGGTGATATGCAGGCTCTTGAAATTATTATGGATAAAGGCTGTGCCGCAGTTATTGATGTAGACATCTTTAACCGTGCTCACTATGTTCCAAAAGCAGAATGCTTCCTTATGAGAACAGTTTATCTTGCTAAATATTCAAAGCAAATTGACGAAAAATAATTATTTAACCGGGCTGAAAGGTCCGGTTATTTTTTTATTCAAATTATTAACAATCGGTAAATTGAATTGTAAAAATGTTGACAATTATATGGGTATATGTTAAAATTTCACTACAGTATAGGGGAGTAATTCCGCGTTTTTTGCGTGGGTTAAATCAACATTCATGCCAATAGGCTGGTTTAACTTTTCAGAATGAGACTTATACATAGTTGCAATACTATGTATAAGTCTTTTTTATAATTAAAGTTACAGTGTTTGTTGTTCCCAAGTATGAAGGAGTTGTGGCTATGAAAGAGTATCTTAGCACAAAACAATCTGTTTTGGAAAACGTTGCTTCCGCCGAAACCGGATTAACGGCAGAAGAAGCAAAAATCCGTTTGGAAAAAAACGGTAAAAACAAATTGGCAGAGGGTAAAAAAGAAAGCATAATTCATAAATTTCTTATGCAGCTTGCCGACCCAATGATTATTATTTTAATTGTTGCTGCTGTTGTTTCTGCCATAACATCTGTTTATAACAAGGAATTTCCTTCGGATGTTATCATTATTATGATTGTTGTTATTATAAATGCTGTTTTAGGTGTTTATCAGGAATCAAAAGCAGAAAAAGCAATAGAAGCGTTGCAGGAAATTGCCGCCGCAACAAGTAAGGTTAAAAGAAACGGAAAAATCGAAACCGTTGCGGCGGAAGATTTAACAGTCGGTGATGTTATTGTTCTTGAAGCTGGCGACAGTGTGCCTGCCGATTGCAGAATTTTAAAATCCGCATCTATGAAAATTGAAGAAGCGGCGCTTACCGGTGAATCTGTGCCGGTTAATAAAACAGATGATGTTATTGATTCTTTAGGTTCAGAGGATGTTCCTTTGGGCGACAGAAAAAATATGTGTTATATGGGTTCAAACGTTGTATACGGCAGAGGTGAAGCTGTTGTTGTTGCAACCGGTATGGATACCGAAATGGGTAAAATTGCCGACGCATTAAATGAATCAAAAGACGGCGAAACTCCGCTTCAGCTTAAACTCAATCAGCTTTCAAAAGTATTGTCTTTCATCGTTCTCGGAATTTGCGTTTTCATATTTGTTCTTGATGTTGTAAGAGGGCTTATAAGCGGCGCAGGTGTTACTTTTGATACCGTGCTTGACACATTTATGGTTGCCGTTTCTCTTGCTGTTGCCGCTATTCCTGAGGGACTTGCAGCTGTTGTAACTATTGTTCTTTCAATTGGTGTTACAAAAATGAGTAAACGCAATGCCGTAATAAGAAAACTTACCGCTGTTGAAACTTTGGGTTGTACTCAGGTTATTTGTTCAGATAAAACAGGCACATTAACACAAAATAAAATGACTGTTGTTAATTTCAGCGGCGATAACGAAAAACTTGCGGCACAAGCTATGGCACTTTGCTCCGATGCTGTTCTTGAAGACGGTGAAGTTAAAGGCGAGCCTACAGAAGCGGCTCTTGTTGAATGGGCAAAAAAGCAAGATTTGTTAAAATATGAACTTGAATCCGAATTTCCTCGTGTAGGTGAAGCACCGTTTGATTCTTCAAGAAAAATGATGAGTACCGTTCACAGTGCAAATAATGGATTTGTGCAATATACAAAGGGTGCGCCTGATGTCGTTTTAAGCAGATGCACAACGGCACTTGTTAACGGAAAACAAGTGCCTATGACAGAGAAAATATTTAATTCTGTTTTATCCGATAACAAAGCAATGGCAGATGAGGCACTTCGTGTTCTTTGCGTTGCAATGCGTGTTTATAACGAAATGCCGGAAAGTCAGGAACCATCATTCCTTGAAAAAGATTTGTGCTACATTGGCATTGCAGGTATGATTGACCCTGTTCGTCCCGAAGTTGTAGACGCTATTGTTGAGGCAAAGGAAGCAGGTATTCGCCCTGTAATGATAACCGGCGACCATAAGGATACGGCAGTTGCCATTGCCAAACAACTTGGTATTGCAGACAGCGCAGATGCGGCAATAACAGGCGCAGAGCTTGATAAACTTTCAGATGAAGAACTTAACAACCAAATAGAAAATTACAGCGTTTATGCCCGTGTTCAGCCAGAACATAAGGTTAGAATTGTGAATGCTTGGAAAAATAAAGGCATGGTTACCGCTATGACAGGCGACGGCGTTAACGACGCACCGTCAATTAAAAGTGCGGATATTGGTATAGGTATGGGAATTACAGGCACCGATGTAACTAAAAACGTTGCCGATATGGTGCTTGCAGATGACAATTTTGCTACAATAGTTTCCGCTGTTGAAGAGGGCAGAAGAATTTACGATAACATAAGAAAATCAATTCAGTTTTTGCTTTCTTCTAATTTGTCTGAAGTGTTAACTATTTTCATTGCCACACTTTTGGGCTTTACAATTTTAGAGCCTGTTCATTTGCTGTGGATTAACCTTATAACAGACTGTTTCCCGGCTCTTGCATTAGGCATGGAAAGCGGAGAGGGCAATATTATGAAACGTGCTCCACGAAGCAGTAAGGACGGTATTTTTGCAAACGGTATGGGCATTGACATTGCATGGCAGGGTATAATGGTAACGGTTGTAACACTTGCCGCTTATTTTTGCGGAATGCACATGGCAGCCGGCACGCAGGATCTTATTCATCAAAACGGAATGACAATGGCTTTCTTAACATTGTCAATGGCAGAAATTTTCCATTCATTTAATATGCGCTCAAGAAGAGAATCTATTTTCAAAATGAAAAATCACAATAAATTCCTTTATGGCGCAATGATTATAAGTCTTGTTCTTTCAACTGTTGTAATTTACGTTCCGTTCCTTGCAAACGCTTTTGATTTTGCTTCTATTTCATTTGCCGAATATTTGGTTTCAATGGCACTTGCAATTTCCGTAATTCCTATTGTTGAAATTGTTAAGCTTATTCAGCGCAAGGTTGAAAAGTAAAATAATAATCAGCCAAAGGTTTCAAAAACCTTTGGCTTTTTTCTTTTTTTCTCTTTATATTTAAAATTATATATGCTATTATAATGTTGGTGATTTATGTTGACTCTTAAAAAGAACGACAAAATTGAATTATGCATAGATTCCGTTACGTCCGAGGGCAGCGGAGTCGGCAGGTATAACGGCATGGCTGTGTTTGTAAGGAACACAGTTCCCGGTGATAAAATAGTTGCACATATTATTAAAACTTCTAAAAATTATGCCGTTGCCATAACCGATGAATTAATTGTTCCGTCGTTGTCAAGAATTGAAAGCGAATGTTCTGTTTTTCAAAAGTGCGGCGGCTGTTCTTTTTGGTCAATGACTTATGAAGAAGAGTTAAAATATAAACTTGCACGGGTTAACGATGCCGTAAAGCGAATCGGCAAAATTGATTTTTCTTGTGAAGAAATTATAGGCGCGGATAAAATAAAACATTACAGGAATAAAGCACAATATCCTGCTTTAATTGAAAACGGCAAGTTTTATGCAGGTTTTTATGCGTATAAAAGCCACAGAATTATTCCTTGCCGCTCCTGTCTTCTTCAGCCAAAGGAATTTGAAAACGGGTTAAACGCATTTGAAAAATGGGCGCTTGCAAACAGCGTTACTTCGTATGACGAAAAAACGGGTAAGGGTTTGCTTCGCCATATTTATTTCAGAAAAGCATATGTAACCGGTGAAATTATGGCTTGTGCCGTAATAAACGGAAACAGCATACCAAACAGCGAAATGCTTGTTGATTGTCTTAAATCCGAATTACCGGGACTTAAAAGTGTTGTTTTAAATATTAATAAAAGCAAAACAAACGTTATTTTGGGTAATGAAACAAAGATTTTGTGGGGCAGTGAAAAAATAACCGACGAGTTGCTGGGCAAACAATTTGTTATTTCCCCCGAAAGTTTTTATCAGGTTAATCATAATCAGTGTGAAAAACTTTATAAGATTGCTGCCGAATTTGCAAATTTAAACAAGGATGAAACATTGCTTGATTTGTATTGCGGCACAGGCACAATCGGTTTAACAATGGCGCAAAATTGCAAAAATCTTATCGGCATAGAAACTGTGCCTTCCGCTATAGAAAATGCAAAAGAAAATGCAGAATTAAACGAAATAAAAAATGCTCGCTTCATTTGTGCCGATGCTTTTGAGGGCGCAAAGCAAATTCAAAAAGAAAATATTAAAATCAACACCGTTGTTTTAGACCCTCCACGCAAGGGCTGCCAAAAAGAATTGTTTGATATTATTGAAAATCTTGAAATAAACAAAATCGTTTATGTTTCATGCGACAGCGCAACCTTGGCAAGGGATTTAAACATTTTAAATGAAAAGGGTTATAAACTTAAACGCCTTAAAGCGGTAGACCTTTTCCCTCGAACCACTCATGTGGAGTGTGTGGCTTTAATAGAAAAATAAAAAGTGTTTTCACAATAAAATCAGCTATTTGTAATAGGAAGGTTATATAATTTTATGAAACTTAAAAATGAAATTGTAACAGGAAATATAGACGGAAATGACTTTGCCATTGCAACAGGAAAATTAACCGCCAAATTTAACGGCATAATAAATAATAATAAAACAGCAGGTTATATTTTTGAACTTCTTAAAACAGAGCAAACTCTTGATTCAGTGGTTGATGCTCTTGCCGAAAAGTATGACGCTCCCAAGGATGTTTTAAAGGCAGACGCCGCAGAGTTCATTCAACAAATGGATAAACTTGGAATTTTAGATAAATAATTTTAAGGTGAATATATGAATTCCGTTAATAACGAAGTAAATTATTTGGTTCATTTGCTTGCCTGCGCTTTAAATGAAAAGCCTTGCGGTGAATATGCGGATAAAATCAATTATGATAATTTGTTTGATTTGGCAAAAAAACACCAAATTTACAATATGATTTATCCGCTTATAGAAAATAATCCTGAAATAACGGCAGAGCAAAAGGCACAATGGCATAAAATTAAAATGATGGAAACGGCTAAAATGGTTGCCGTTAATAATGAAAGAAAAGAAATTTATGCCTTGCTTTCTCAAAATAAAATAAAGCATATGCCTCTTAAAGGTTTAATTCTTAAAAATTATTATCCTAAAGAATCAATGCGCCAAATGAGCGATAATGATATTATGTATGACCCCAAAAAGCGTGAAACTCTTTTTGAAATAATGAAAAAAAGAGGGTTTAAAACAGTTGCTACGGGTGAAAACAGCGATGATTTTGTAAAGCCTCCGTATTGTACATTTGAATTTCACAGAGATTTGTTTTTTAACGAAAAAGATTTTTGCCCTAATTTTAATTATGTTTGGGGCAATGCGGCAGTAGACAGTGAAGACAAATATATGTATCACATGAGTCCTGAAGATAATTACATTTATTCGGTTTGTCATATGTATAAGCATTATTCAACGGCAGGTTGCGGCATTCGCTTTTTGGCAGATATTTATTTGATTTTGAAAAAAGAGGGCAATGTTTTAAACCGAGATTATATAGATTCAAAATTAAACGAGTTTGGCATTTTGGATTATGAAAAAAAATCAAGGGAGCTTGCTTTAAAATTATTTGATGAAAAGCCCCTTGATAACGATGATATTGCTTTACTTGAAACATATATAAATTTCGGCATATACGGAAGCGGAAAAATCAAATTGGAAAAAGATTTGAAAAAGCTTTCAACTTCAGAAAATTTTAAATCTGCAAAAAGAAAATACATTTGGAAAAGAATTTTCCCAAGTGCCAAGAAAATGAAGGCAGATTATATAACGCTTCAAAAAAAGCCATGGCTTTTACCTGCTTACTATATTTACAGATTGTTTAAAGCGCTGATAAATAAAAAAGAAACAGTTGCCGAATTAAAAAATATAAATGAAATTGAGGAAAAATAATTGTCAGTAAATAAAGACCATATAAGAAATTTTTCAATAATTGCACATATTGACCACGGTAAATCCACTTTGGCAGACAGACTTTTGGAATTAACAAGTTCTGTTGAAAAGCGTGATATGCAAGAGCAAATTCTTGATGATATGGATTTGGAACGTGAGCGTGGCATTACAATTAAGGCTCATGCCGTTAAACTTGATTATAGGGCAAAGAATGGCGAGGATTATGTTTTTAATCTTATTGATACACCTGGGCATGTAGACTTTAATTATGAGGTTTCCCGTTCATTGGCGGCTTGTGAGGGCGCAATACTTATTGTTGACGCCTCTCAGGGCGTAGAAGCGCAAACTCTTGCAAACACTTACCTTGCGCTTGACCATGATTTAGATATTTTACCGGTTATAAATAAAATTGATTTGCCTGCGGCAGACCCTGACAGAGTTGCCGAAGAGGTTGAAGAGGTTGTAGGTATTCCTTGTATGGAGGCACCTCGTGTTTCTGCTAAAACAGGTGAAAACGTGGGCGATGTGCTTGAATATATAGTGAATGAAATAAGACCTCCTGAGGATTGTGACGATAAGCCGTTAAAGGCACTTATTTTTGACTCTGTTTATGATTCTTACAGGGGCGTAATAGTTTATGTTCGTGTAATGGAAGGCAAAATCAAAGCCGGCGATACTATGCGAATGATGGCAACAGGCGCTGAATTTACTGTTGTTGAAGTTGGATATATGCGTGCTACTTCAATGGAAAAAGCAAAGGAGCTTACTTCCGGTGAGGTAGGTTATATTACCGCTTCAATTAAAACGGTGCATGACGCACATGTGGGCGATACTGTTACTACTGCCGCAAATCCTGCACAGGAAGCTTTGCCGGGTTACCGCAAGGTTAATCCCATGGTGTTCTGCGGCGTTTACCCTGCCGACGGTGCGGATTATGAAGCGTTAAGGGATGCACTTGAAAAATTACAGTTAAATGACGCTTCATTGTCTTACGAGCCGGAAACATCCGGTGCGTTGGGATTCGGATTCAGATGCGGCTTTTTGGGATTGCTTCATCTTGAAATTATTCAAGAACGTTTGGAACGTGAGTATAACCTTGATTTGGTAACAACGGTGCCAAGTGTTATTTATAAAATTCATTTAACAGACGGCACAATGGTTGAAATTGATAATCCAACCAATTATCCCGACCCGGCGTATATAGATTATTGTGAAGAGCCGTTTTGTGATGCTCATATTTATGCTCCGTCCGAATTTGTGGGCGCAATTATGGATATGTGTCAGGACAGGCGTGGAATTTTTAAAACAATGAATTATATTACTCCCGACAGGGTTGATATTAATTATGAATTGCCGCTTAATGAAATTATATATGATTTCTTTGATGCACTTAAATCACGCACAAGGGGCTACGCTTCATTTGATTATGAAATTTCAGAATACAGGCAAAGCAAACTTGTTAAGGTTGATGTTTTGTTAAACGGTGATGTTATTGATGCTCTTTCGTTTATTATTCATGCCGATAAAGCATACGGCAGAGCGAGAAAAATTGCCGAAAAGCTTAAAGAGCATATACCGCGCCATTTATTTGAAATTCCTATTCAGGTGGCAATAGGCGGCAAGGTTATTGCCCGTGAAACGGTTAAAGCGTTGCGTAAGGATGTGCTTGCAAAGTGCTATGGCGGCGACGTTACAAGAAAGAAAAAATTACTTGAAAAGCAAAAAGAGGGTAAAAAGCGTATGCGTCAATTCGGTTCTGTTGAAGTTCCGCAGGAGGCGTTTATGGCAATTCTTAAGTTATCCTCCGATGATGAATAATTTATGTATAATTTTGAAAGACTTGCAGACAATGTGCATATTGCAACAAGTGAATATCACACTTTCGGCACAGACGCTCTTTTGCTTGCCGATTTTGCAAATCCAAAAGGAAAAGATATTGCCGTTGATATGGGTACCGGGTGCGGAATTATTCCGCTTTTGTGGTTAAGAAAAGATAAACCTCAAACGGTTCATTGCCTTGACATTCAGGAAAATGCAATAAATCAGGTGCAGGAAAGTATTAAATATAACGGTTTTCAAAACCGTCTTATTCCTCATCTTTGTGATTTGCGCGAAATAAATAAGCACTTTACAGCGGAAACTTTTACTCTTGTAACAATGAATCCACCGTATAAACCGCTGAATACCGGTATTGAATCGTTAAATGAAAGTGCCAGAATAGCACGCCACGAGGTTTGCTGTAATATTGAAGACGCTGTTTCTGCCGCGGCATATCTTTTAAAATACGGAGGCAGATTTTGCCTTTGCCACCGCCCTGAAAGGCTTGTGGATACTGTTTGTACAATGCGTAAATACAGTCTTGAACCAAAGCGATTGCGTTTTGTTGTTGACAAGCAGGGGGAAGAACCTTTTTTGTTTTTAATTGAGGGCAAAAAAAATGCAAAGCCGTTTTTAAGGGTAGAACCGCTGCTTTCAATAAAAAAAGAAAACGGTAAATTTACAGATGAAATGTTAAAGGTTTACGGCTCTTATGCCGATGGGTATGATAAATGAGCGGAAAATTATATGTTGTCGGAACACCTATAGGTAATCTTTCCGATTTTTCACCACGTGCGGTAAGCACGCTTGAAACTGTTGATTTTATAGCGGCAGAGGATACCAGAGTTACTTTAAAAATACTTAATCATTTCGGAATAAAAAAAGAAATGGTAAGTTATTACGAACATAATAAGCGTGAGCGTGGGGAAATTATTTGCGCTCGTATTTTAGACGGAGAGGATTGTGCAATAGTTACAGACGCAGGTATGCCTGCAATTTCAGACCCGGGTGAAGATTTGGTTTACCTTTGTCATCATTTGGGCATTCAGGTTGTTTCCGTACCGGGACCCACTGCATTTGCCACGGCGTTGGCAATTTCGGGTATGCCTACAGGCAGGTTTACTTTTGAAGGCTTTTTAAGCGTTTCCAAAAAATCACGTTTTGAGCATCTTGATGAAATTAAGGATGAAAAAAGAACGCTTGTTTTTTATGAAGCACCTCATAAATTAGGCAATACGTTGCGTGATTTGTATAAGGCTCTGGGAAATCGAAAAATTGCTATTGTGCGTGAAATAACAAAAATTCACGAGCAGGTTATAAAAACCGATTTTAAGGAAGCCTGTGAGAAATACGGCGACAATTCTCTTAAAGGTGAAATTGTTTTAATAATTGAGGGTAAAAAAGAAGAACAGCAGGTTGAAATAACTTTGGAAGATGCTGTGGCGCAGGCAAAAAAACTTATTGATAAGGGAATGAGTATAAATTCCGCTTCAAAAGAAATTGCGGCAAAAACTCCGTTTAAAAAAGGCGATATTTATAAGGCGTTAATATGATTTGTTCAATTTGTCCAAGAAAATGCAGTGTTGACAGGGAAAAAGATTTTGGTTATTGCCACAGCCCTAACGATTTTAAAGTGGCAAGGGCTGCGCTTCATTTTTGGGAAGAGCCTTGCATAAGCGGCAAAAAAGGCAGCGGCACGGTTTTCTTCAGCGGTTGTAATTTAAAATGTGTTTATTGTCAAAATCACAGTATCAGTTTTGATGATTTCGGCAAAACAGTAAGTGAAGATGAATTAATTAAAATATTTGAAAATTTAATAAACAGCGGCGCAGAAAATATTAATTTGGTTAATCCTACTCATTATGCCGTTAGTTTGGCAAAACTTTTTAAAAAGTGGCAATGCCCTGTACCTGTAGTTTATAATTCAGGCGGTTATGAAAGTGTTGAAACTTTAAAATTGCTTAACGGAATTGTGGATATTTATTTGCCTGATTTTAAATACATAAGGCAGGACAAGGCAAAAAAATACAGCTTTGCACCCGATTATCCGCAGGTTGCGGAAAAGGCAATCGCAGAAATGCTTCGTCAGGTTCCGAAATGCGTGTTTGATGAAAACGGAATAATGAAGAAGGGCGTTATAATTCGCCATTTAATATTGCCGCAAAACACAAATTCGGCAACGGAAATAATTGATTATGTTGCAAAAAACTTCCCCGGCGCTTATTTAAGTTTAATGGCACAGTATGTGCCTGTTACTGATTTAAAAAAATATCCTGAAATTAACAGAAAAATAAGTAAAAGGGAATATGAAAAGGTGGTAAATCACGCTATTGAAATTAATTTGGAAAATGTGTTTGTTCAGCAGTTGTCTTCTGCAACTGATGAGTATATACCCAAGTTTGATTTAACAGGCGTTGAAAATATTTAAGATGAAAAGGAGATTTTAAATGAAAAAGTTTTTAAAAGAATTTAAGGAGTTTATCTCTAAAGGCAATGTGCTTGATTTGGCAGTAGGCGTTATCATAGGCGGTGCATTTTCATCTATAGTAACGGCACTTACGGATAATATTATTAAGCCTATTTTAAATTGCATAGGCGGTGCGGAAATTCAAGGTAAAATTCACTTGCTTGGTGATAATTACATAGATTACGGTGCATTTTTATCTGCAGTTGTTAATTTTTTGATTATGGCACTTATTATTTTCTGCATTGTTAAAGCAGTTAATAAGGCAATGAGCCTCGGTAAAAAGCATGAAGAGCCTGTTGAAGAGGCTCCGGCAACTAAAATCTGCCCTTATTGTAAAAGTGAAATACCGGCAGACGCAACAAAATGTGCACATTGCACATCAGATGTTGAATAAATTTTTATAAAACTTTAATTTTCAAAAGGGGTAATAATTATGTTAGTTAAAGAGTTTAAATTTGATTCGGCTACAGGCGTGTGCACTGTCAGCGGTGCAAGTTATGCACCTGATGACGGTGTGGTAAATGCTGTTGTTGTTATGCACCACGGCATGGCTGAACACAGTGAAAGGTATCGCAGCTTCTTTGAGTATTTAACTTCAAATAAAGTAGCCGTTTATATGCATGATATGGCTAATCACGGTAAATCAAACCAAAATCCCGATTTAACCGGCTACTTTGGTGAAACAGACGGTTATAAGGCATTGATTAAAGATTTTAAAACGGTGTATGATTATGCCAAAAGGGAATATCCTGAAAAAAAAATAATTATTTGCGGCCATTCAATGGGTTCATTTATTGCAAGATGTTTTGTTGCACAGTTTGCAGATGAATCCTTTGCCGGTGCAATTTTTATCGGTACCGGCGGTTCAAATTCTGCCGCAGGCGTGGGAAGAGCGTGTGCAGATATTGTTGCTAAGGCTAGAGGTTCAATTTATAAATCAAAATTTATTGATAAATTAACCTTTGGCAGTTATGGCAATCAAACGGAAAAAAGAACGGCTTTTGATTGGCTGACAAAAGATAATGAAATTGTTGATAAATATATTGCCGATGATAAATGCGGCTTCCTTTTCTCTGTTGCAGGTATGCGTGATTTAGTGGATTTAAATATTGCCTCAAACAGCAGTCAATGGTATGAAAAGGTAAGAAAAGATTTGCCGATTTTCCTTATTGCCGGAGAAAAAGACCCGGTTGGTGCTTACGGCAAGGGCATTAATGAAATTAACGATAGGCTTGCCGCTTCCGGTCATACAAAAGTTACAATGAAACTTTATGAAAACGACAGACATGAAATTCTTAATGAAAATGATAAGGATGTTGTTTATTCCGATATTTTAAATTGGATAAATACAGAAGTTTTGGGGGACTGAAAATGTTATTTAAACCTGAATACGATGAAAACGGAAAAAAGATTCTTTGCGAAATGAATGGCGTAAATTCTGAAATGCTTATGGATATTTATGTTAAAAAATTGCAAAAAGGGGAAGAACTTGTTATTGAAGAAGATAATAATGAGTGTGCAGTTCTTCTTCTTGCAGGTTGTGTTAATTTTAAGGTTGCAAATGTAATTAATGAAACTTGCACAAGAAAGAATCCTTTTGAGAAAAAACCTTATGCAATTCATTTTTCAAAAGGTACAAAAGCAGTTGTTACAGCTGTTGAAAACAGTGAGGTTTTGGTTCAGCAAACAGATAATGAAAAAACTTGGGAACCTGTTTTTTACAATCCTGAAAATTGCCTTTACCAGGAATTCGGTAAAGGTCAGTGGGGAGGCGCAGGCCACAGAATAGTTTCTACTATGTTTGATCTTGATAATGCACCTTATTCAAATATGGTAATGGGTGAAGTGTTTAATCAGCCGGGTAAATGGTCTTCTTATCCGCCGCATCATCATCCGCAGCCTGAACTTTATTATTATCAATTTGACCGCCCCGAAGGCTTTGGCGCAGGTTTTGAAGGCAATACCCCTTATAAAACAGAAAACGGTACATGCCTTTGTATAAGAGGAGGCAATGCTCATCAGCAGGTTACTGCTCCCGGCTATGAGATGTATTATGTTTGGCTTATTCGCCACTTAGACGGGGACCCTTGGGATAAAACAAGAATTTATGTTCCTGAATATGAATGGCTTGCAAATGCAGACTAAAGGCGTTCTTATTAAGAATTTAAGCGAATTGAAAAAGGTTTCTTATTTTAAGAAACCTTTTCTTTGCTGTTCGGGCAGTTTTAAAAAAACAGCAGCGTTTGAATATCTTATAAATAATTTTGATTTAACTGTTTGGGATAAGGTTCGTCCTAATCCTCGATTTGAAGATATGGCTGAGGCAGCTGATTTATTCCGCAAAAGCGGCTGTGATTTTATTATCGGCGCAGGAGGCGGCTCGGTTCTTGACTCTGCAAAAATGATAAAGCTTCTTGTAACAAATAATGCAAAAACAGCATTAAGCGAACCTATGAAGGATAATGAAATTAAATTTTTTGCAATTCCCACAACATCCGGCACCGGTTCGGAAGCAACACGTTATTCTATTTTTTATGTTAATGAAAACGAAAAACATTCAATTACTCACAGTGGATTTTTACCTGATTTTGTTTTGCTTGATTCTTCGTTTTTAAAAACAGTTCCGCCTTATCAAAGGCGTTGCACGGCAATGGACGCCCTTTGCCACAGTATTGAAAGTTATTGGAATGTTAAAAGCACTGAAGAAAGCAAGGCGATTGCGGCAAAAGCAATAAAACTTTTTGTGGATAATAAAGACGGATATATTAATAATACAGACAGCGGTAATAAAGGAATGATGATGGCATCCTATTATGCAGGTAAGGCTATTGATATAACTTCAACCACTTCCGCTCATGCAATGTGCTATAACATTACTGTTAATTGCCACACGGCACACGGTCATTCCGTAAGCGTTAATTTAAAAGAAATATGGAAGTATATGAATATTCATAATGATAAAATTAACGATTCACGTGGCAGAGAATATGTTTTAAAAACTCTTGATGAATTGGGTGTTATGCTTGGCGGTAAAAATTCAAATGACGGTGCCGAAATATTTGAAAACCTTGTAAATGAATTTGAACTTTATACTCCCGTTGCAGATGAAACACTTGTAAACGGTTTTGCACAAAGTGTTAACCCTGCCAGATTGCTTAATAATCCTACTGTGCTTAATTCGGATGATGTGCTGAAAATATACAGAAAAGTGTTTGGATTTAATAATGAATAAAAGTAAATTTTCAAAGTCGATAGCGTTTGTTCCGTTGGCAATGCTTTGTTGCTTTTTATGGGGCTCTGCTTTTCCAACCGTAAAAGCAGGCTATGCACTGTTTAATATAGGTGCTGATGACAGTTTTTCTCAAATTCTTTTTGCCGGCGTTCGCTTTGCTTTGGCAGGAATTTTGGTGCTTGTTATCGGCTGCTTAATGTCAAAAAAATTATTGCTTCCCAAAAACAAAACCCAAATAGGACATATTGCCGTGCTGGGATTGTTTCAAACGGTTTTGCAATACATAATGTTTTATATCGGTTTGGCACATACAAGCGGCGTAAAATCAAGTATACTTGTTGCTGTAAATGTGTTTATGTCACTTATTATATCGGCACTTGTTTTTAAAATGGAAAAACTAACCTTTCAAAAAACAGCCGGTGTTGTGTTGGGATTTGCAGGTGTTGTAATTATTAATTTAACTTCCGCATCATCGCTGGGCGGATTCTCGATTAAAGGCGAGGGAGCTATTTTGCTGTCTGCTTTTGCATATTCCGTTTCAAGTGTGTTAATTAAAAAATATTCTCAAACAGACAATCCTGTTATGCTTTCCGGTTGGCAATTTTTTGCAGGCGGAGTGTTTATGATTGTTTTCGGTTTAATTGCCGGTGGAAAATTTATTGTAGAACCGTCTGAAACGGCAAAATCCCTTTTGATTTTATTTTACCTTGCTTTTATTTCAGCTGTGGCTTATACCGTTTGGGGCATTTTGTTAAAGTATAATCCCGTTTCAAATGTGGCGGTTATGGGCTTTATGAATCCTGTTTTCGGCGTTCTGCTTTCTGCTGCTATTTTAGGTGAAACGGCAGAGGCATTTAGCTTTAAAAACTTGATTTCTCTTCTTCTTGTTTGTGTGGGTATATTTATTGTTAATAAAGATTTTCGTAAAAAAACGTAAAAAAACAGCCTTGTTTATTAACAAGGCTGTTTTTTATTTTATTTCATATATGTTGTTAAATACAGCTGTCATTTTTTTACTTATTTCCAAATCTGTGTGTAATGAACCGAAGTACCAATGGTAATAATCAATATCTTTTGTTAATATTTGCAAATATGTGTTTAAAGACGAAATATTAACATATTGGTTTGTATGCAGTTTTAAAAAGTCTTTCGCAATGGCAGGTGCTTCGTATGTTAATATGTAGTTAACAGACTTTTCGGCAGCGTCCAAGTTGTCTTCTGCATTTTTAATTTCTTCTTCATTCGGCATTTCTTCTTTCCACCATGAAACGCCTTCTTCACGCATATCTCTGTCTTCGCTTTCTCCGCCGCCCATAACAAAAAATGATTTATTTTCAAAGGTGAAAATTTCTCCACGCATAAGATGAAAAATATTGTTTGCTATTTTGTGTGCGTTTCCGCCCTTCCAGCGATAAGGTGTATAACTGTTTAAAATGTCAAAATTTTCGTGTGCACCGTCTAAAAAGCAAATTGTATATTTTTTGCTTTTTAATATTTCCAAATTTTTCTTTTCTTTTTCGTCTTTCGGGTTCCAAATAAATCCAAAATCGCCGCATATTATTAAAATATCTTTCTCGCCCAATTTTTTTAATTTTGGGTTTTTAAAAAAGGAAATATCTCCGTGGGTATCACCGGTAATATAAATCATAATTTCACCTAAAAAAATTAAATTACATCTTTTAAAAATAAAATAAAAATGTTAGAATATAAGCACTTAAAAATTTGCTTTACAATATAATATATTTTATTTAATTGGGTGTCAAGAGTATGAGAAAAACCGTTTCAATATTTTTATCTTTTTTAATTTTAATATCATCTTTTACGTTTGCTTTTTCGGCAAACGCCGCAACTTATACGCCGGATGCGGAACTTTATTCAAAAGCGTATATGCTTATTAATTTGGATGATGAAACATATCCTGTTGTGGCAGAAAAAAATGCAGACGAAAAAATGTATCCTGCATCATTAACAAAAATAGTTACCGCTATGGTAACGCTTAATAATGTTTCCGATTTATCTGCTCAAACAGAAGTTTCTTCAAGTGCCATAGATGTTCTTGCAGGTTCAGGCGCACAGGTGGCAGGACTAAAAAAAGGCGATGTTTTAACTATTGAGCAGTTGCTTTATCTTACAATGGTGCATTCTGCCTGTGATGCAACAGAAGTTTTGGCGGAATATGTGGGCAAAACACGTTCAGGTTTTGTTGATATGATGAATGATTATGCCCAGTCTTTAGGATGTATGAATACGCATTTTGAAAATCCTGACGGATTGCACAGCGAAAATCATTACACAACAGCGTCGGATATGGCAACAATAGCGCTTGACGCCATTCAAAACGAAACTTTTATGAAAATGGCAACTACCGTTCAGTATGAATATAACGGAATGAATTATTACCACACTAATTTAATGCTTCGTTCCGGTTATGTTTCGTATTATTATAAATATGCCCAGGGTATTAAAACAGGTTCAACTGAAGAAGCCGGTTATTGCGTAATAACTAAAGCAAGTAAAGACGGTTATAATTATCTTGCCGTGGTTATGGGTGCTCCGGTTATTGATTACAACAAAGACGGATATAAAGAAAAATGTTCTTTTATCGACGCCGCAACACTTTTTAATTGGGCATTTAACAGCTTGAAATATTCAACTTTGGCTGAAAAAAATGAAATACTTGATGAAATTCCGGTTAAAAACGGTAAAGACACCGATTCCGTTCAGCTTGTTGCTAAAACAGATGTAACCGTTATTGTGCCTACAAGTCTTGATAAATCGGCAATTATTGTTGAGTCGGTTGATAAACCTGCCGAAATTTCCGCACCGGTTGAACAAGGCGATTATGTTTGCAAGGCAAATATAATTTACGGTGACGAGGTTATAGCCACGGTGGATTTGGTGGCAGCCAATACAGTTGAACTTTCAACGTTTTTAAAAGTAATAAATGCAATTAAGCATTTCTTTTCTTTAACGGTGGTTAAAATTATTTTTGTTGCCGCTGTTTTGTTTGTTTTGGTTTATATTTTACTTGTTATTAACAATTATAAAAAGAAAAAAGAGCGTAAAAAGCGCCGAGAACAGGCATATTATGACGATGAAAACAGCGATAATCAGTGATTTTTTATGATATATGACAAAAAAATTAATTCTTTATGAAAAAATCTTGATTTTTATTGACTAATTATGTTCCTCTGTGTATAATTATCACAAAGGGAAAGAGGGGACAATATTATGAAAGAAAAATCAGAACTTGCGTTAAGATTAAAAAAATTAAGGCGTGAAAAGGGCGTAACTTCTGCTGAGGTGGCTGAGGCTATCGGCGTTAAGGGAGCAACTTACAGAAGATACGAAATCGACACAAATCCAAAAGGTGTTACTTTTATTAAACTTGCGGAATACTTTGGCGTTTCTGTTGATTACCTTATTGGTAATACTACAGAGGAAGATGAGTTGAAAGTTGCTTGCGGTAACAATTCGGATAATGACGGTAACAAACTTTCAAATTTTGAATTGCTTATTTTAAACAGAGTACGTTCACTGGATGAAGTTCAACTTGCGGCGTTGCTTCAGTATCTTAACGAACTTTAATGATTGGAAAAACGGCTTAGGTTTTAAAACCTAAGCCGTTTTTTTATTTTGTTTAACAGTCTGACTTGATTTCGACTGCTTATTTACTTTTCTTTTCAAGTTTTTCTTTTTTCAGTGTTTTTTGGTATTCTTTGGTGTCTTTAGCCAAAACGCCTGACAGGGCAATTAAACTTATTAGGTTAGGTATTGCCATCAAACCGTTTGCTATGTCTGAGAATGACCAAACAATGTCTAATGCTGCTGTAGCACCTACGAATGTAAGTATTGAAAATATAACTCTGTATATATAACAAATAATCGGTTTACCAAATAAAAATTCAAGTGCTTTTTCACCGTTGTATTCCCAACCCAAAATGGTTGAAAATGCAAACAATATAATACCTACGGTAACAAATACTGCGCCTGCTTGGCCAAGGGCTGTTTCAAATGCCGCAATAGTTAATGCAGCGCCTTCAAAAAGTTTTCCGTCGCCGTCTGTTTGACCTAACATGCCGCTTGATGCTATTGCAAGCCCTGTTATTGTGCAAACAATAATTGTATCTATAAATGTGCCGCACATGTTAATGTAGCCTTGTTTAACGTGGTTATCGGATGTGGCAGAAGCTGCCGTAATTGCAGCGCTTCCCAATCCGGCTTCGTTTGAAAATACGCCACGTGCAATTCCGTATCGCATGGAACTCATAACAGAAGCGGTTATTGTGCCTACAAGTCCGCCGGCTACAGGTTTAAATCCAAATGCCATTGAAAAAATATTTGCAATTCCGTCAGGCAAATTTTTGCCGTTAATAATAACAACCGTTAAACCGGTAATTATGTAAAATATAGCCATAAACGGCACAAGAACAGTTGAAACTTTTGAAATAGACTGAATACCGCCTATAACAACTATTCCTACCATAACAGCCAAAATAATGCCAATAATCCATTTTGGAATTTGAAATGTTGAATATACTGCACCTGCAATAGAATTAGCTTGTGAAGCGTTACCTATTCCAAATGATGCCAGTAATGTAAATATTGCAAATAAAACGGCAAGAAATTTTCCTAATTTTTTGTTTTTTAATCCGTTTTTAAGCGTGTACATAGGTCCGCCGCACATTTCACCTTTTGCATTTATTTCACGGTATTTGCCGGCAAGGGCGCATTCCGCATATTTTGTGGAAATACCGAAAGCGGCAGAAATCCACATCCAAACAAGAGCACCGGGTCCGCCCATAACCATTGCTGTGGCAACGCCAACAATGTTGCCTGTGCCTACTGTAGAGGCAAGGGCTGTCATAAGTGCCGAAAACGGAGATATATCGCCTGTGCCTTCTGTTTTTTTTCTTGATTCTTTGCTGAAAAGTCTTTTAAGTGAAGAACCTAAATTGCGCCAAGGTAAAAAGTTAAGTTTAATTGTAAGAAAAATACCTGTTCCTACAAGAAAAACCAACATAACAGGTCCCCACACAAAATTACTTATTGAGTCTATTATTGATTTTAACGTTTCCATTAATCACCCTCCAAGTTATATAGTTTGTGTGCATTTACATTTGTAATATTTAAAATTTCTTGTGCGTCCATACTCAAAACTTCACCTATTCTTGCCGCAATGTGTGGAATCAGGGAAGAGTCGTTACGCTTGCCCCGGCAAGGCTCGGGGGCAAGGTACGGGCAGTCTGTTTCAAGCACAAGCCTTTCAATTGGAATTGATTTAACAACTTCCAAACTTTTGCGTGCGTTTTTAAATGTAGCAACGCCGTTTAAACCGATATACATGCCCATTTTAATTATTTCTTCAGCCATTTGTGCCGAGCCTGAAAAGCAGTGAACAACACCTTTTGGCTTTTCTGCTTTCAAAATTTCCAATGTATCGCCGTGAGCGTCTCTGTCGTGAACTATAACAGGCATATCAAGCTTTTTTGCAAGCTGTATTTGACGAATAAAAAAGTCTTTTTGAACTTCTTTAGATGAGTCCATCCAATAATAGTCAAGTCCTATTTCGCCTATGGCAACGCATTTTTTGTGGCTTGCATATTTTTCAATTATATTAATGTCGTTAACGGTTACACCGTTTAAATTTTCAGGATGAAATCCTGCGGCAAAATAAATATAATCATATTTTTCGGCAAGATTTTTATTAAATTCCGTTGATTTAATATCACAGCCGCAGGTTACAACGTTTGAAACACCGCAGCTTTTAAGTGAATTTAAAAGTTCATCACGGTCGCTGTTAAATTTTTCGTCATCATAGTGGCTGTGTGTGTCAAAAATATTATTCATATTATCTAAGCTGTGTGCCCGGCTCAATACCGTCTACAAACAATACTTTTACGTCGCCGTCTGTCGTGTCGCCGGCAAGAAGCATGCCGTTACTCATTTCACCGCAAAGTTTTGCCGGTTTAAGGTTTGCAACAATAACAACAGATTTGCCTATTAAATCTTCAGGTTTGTACCAAGGTGCAATTCCCGAAACGATTTGTCTTAAATCTTTTGTGCCGTCATTAACCTGTAATTTTAATAATTTTTTTGCTTTTTTAATTGGTTCGCATTCAACAATTTTTGCAACACGCAATTCAACTTTTGCAAAATCGTCAAATTTAATTTCTGCCAAGCCTTCAATTTCTTTCTTTTCTTCTTTTGCCTGTGCTTTTTCCATTTGCTTTTGAATTAAAGCGTTAAGCTCGTCGATTTCCTTTTCAACATCAATTCTTGGGAAAAGGGCAGGTCCTTTTTTAACAGTAACATCTGCCGGAAGAACGCCGATTTTACCTGCGTTTTCATATGTTATAATGTCTTGGCTTGCGCCTATTTGTTCCCAAACTTTTGGCATTGTTGTTGGCATAAAGCATGAAAGAAGAGTTGTGCTTACACGAATTGCTTCCAAAAGATTATATAAAACAGTTGCCAAACGTGCTTTTTTGCTTTCGTCTTTGCCTAAAATCCAAGGTGTTGTTTCGTCAATATATTTATTTGCTCTTGAAATAACTTTAAATATTTCTGCAAGTGCATTGTTAAGTTGTGTTTCATCAATAAAATAATCTGTTTTAGCTCTTAAGCCTGTTACCATATTAAGAAGTTCATTGTCAATTTCTTCAGCTTCTCTTTCAACAGGTAAAGTGCCGCCAAAATATTTTTCAACCATTGCAACGGTTCTTGAAACAAGGTTGCCTAAATCGTTTGCTAAATCAGAGTTGATTCTGTTAATCATAATTTCATTAGAGAAAGAACTGTCTGCACCAAGTGCCATTTCCCTTAAAATATGGTATCTTATCGCATCACAGCCGTATCTTTCACCTAAAACAAACGGGTCAACAACATTGCCTATGGATTTACTCATTTTTTGACCGTTAAATGTAATCCAGCCGTGAACTGCAAGGTGCTTAGGTAACGGTAAGTCAAGTGCCATAAGCATTGCAGGCCAAATAATAGCGTGAAAACGCATAATGTCTTTTGCAACCATATGAACATCGGCAGGCCAAAATTTGTCGTAATCGTTATATGCATTGTTTTTGTAACCAAGTGCGGTAATATAGTTTGAAAGTGCGTCAATCCAAACATAAACTACGTGTTTTTCATCAAATGTTACGGGAATACCCCATGTAAATGATGTTCTTGATACGCAAAGGTCTTCAAGACCCGGTTTAATAAAGTTATTAACAAGTTCAACAGCTCTTGTTTTCGGCTGTAAATAATCTGTTTCTGTTAATAATTTTTCAATTCTGTCTGCAAAAGGAGCCATTTTGAAAAAGTATGCTTCTTCCGAAGCTTCTACAACTTCTCTGCCGCAGTCAGGGCATTTGCCGTCAACAAGCTGACTGTCTGTCCAAAAGCTTTCGCAAGGAGTACAGTATTTTCCTGTGTACTTTCCTTTGTAAATATATCCTTTGTCATAAAGTTCTTTAAATATTTTTTGAACCGCTTCTACGTGGTAATCATCAGTTGTTCTGATATATCTGTCATAGCTGATATTCATATATTCCCAAAGCTTTTTGAAAACGGCAACTACTTCGTCAACATATTCTTTTGGGGTAATGCCTTTTTCAGCGGCTTTTTGCTCAATTTTAAGGCCGTGCTCGTCTGTTCCTGTTAAGAACATAACTTCTTTACCCTGCAATCTTTTATACCTTGCTATTGAATCACATGCAACGGTTGTGTAGCAATGACCTATGTGTGGGTTGCCTGATGGGTAATAAATCGGTGTTGTAATATAAAACTTTTCTTTTTGTTCCATAATTTTTACATACCTTTCTGCCTTTGCCGTGTTTTACGTCGGCAAACGGCTGTTATTTATCAGTTAAGATAAAAATCTGTTTTTACATTTGTTTCAGTAATCGTTTCCGTTGCCTCACCTGTGGCAAGATTAATTCCAACGGAAGCGTATTTTACATTATTTTTGTAAATTGCAAAATAATTTATTCCGTTTTCTTCAACCGTGCTGTTAACAGTGTATGATTTTCCATAACGCTCTTGAAGTAAATCCATGGCATCGTTAACCGTAAGAGGCAATGCTATATTGTTTTGGTTGTTTTCACTGCTGCTTTTTATGCTTTCGGTTGTTGTTTGTAAAACGGTTGTATTTTCGGTTGTTTCGCTGTCGCTTTTTGTTGTGGAAGAAATTGTTGTTTGATTACTTTGCGTTTCTTTGTTGCTTTCTTTTGTGCCGCCGTAAATAACAAAGGCAACAACGGCAATTATTATAACTGCCGCAACAATTAAAAAAGTTATTTTTTTATTTTTCATGGTATTAAAGTAATGATGCAGCGCCTCTGTCAAGCATAAGCGTAACGTCTGTGTGGAATTGTAAAACAGAAGCAGGGCATTGCGGTGTAACATTACCGTCAATAAGCTGTTTAATTGCTTTTGCTTTGTTTTCGCCAAGGGCTATAATAAGAATTTTTTTAGCTTGCATAATTGAGCCTATACCCATTGTTACCGCTTGAGTAGGCACTTCGTCAATAGATTCAAAGAAGCGGCTGTTGTCTTTAACAGTGCTCTCTTTAAGTTTAACAACGTGGCTCCAACGCTGAAAACAATCGCTTGGTTCGTTAAATGCAATATGACCGTTTGAGCCTATGCCTAAAAGCTGAATGTCAATTCCGCCGGCTGCTTTAATTTTCTTTTCGTATGCTTCACATTCAGCGTCCAAATCTTCTGCATTACCGTTAAGGAAGTTAATGTTTTCTTCCGGAATATTAATATGGTCAAAAAGATTTTCATGCATAAATGTGTGGTAAGAGTTTTTGTCTTTAACATCAAGATTAACATATTCGTCAAGGTTAAATGTTGTTACGTTTGAAAAATCAACAACGCCCTTTTTGCAAAGGTCAATCATTTGTTTGTACGGTTTAAGCGGTGTAGAGCCGGTAGCAAGACCCAAAACAGAATCAGGTTTTTGTAAAACCTGGCCGCACATATAGTTGCCTGCCGCAATTCCGATTTGTTCTTCGGTATCATAAATAAGTACGTTCATAGTATATCTCCTCTGATTACATTAATTTTTTATAATAAAAATACTTTAAATATTATAAACCAATTATTGTGCCTGTCAAATATTTTTTTTAATTGCTATTTTCTGTCTGCGTTAATAAATGAAACTCTGCCGGAACCCGGGTGAAATTGCACTCCGGTAACGCCTTTTGCCTGTGCATAGTAGTTTGATTCATAAAACAGGGGAGAGTAGCAGTAACTTTCCGCAAGCTGTGCTTCGCATTCTCCGCAGGCATTAACAAGGTCTGCTGCATCGGCTGAATTTGCTTCGTTTAATTTTTCGTTAAAATCATCGGCATTAAATCCTGTTGTGTTTGTTTGGCTGAAATTGTTTAAAAATGCAACAGGGCTTGACGATGTTGCTTCGTACGGGTAAACCGCTATGTCATATTCTCCCGACGCAACTTTTGATTTCAGTTCCGCTTCGGTCATGGTTTCAAGTTTAATTGTTGTTTTAACCTTATTATCGTTAACATTTGAAACGCTGCCGATGCTGCTTTGAATTCCCTGCAAAATTTTCTTTGTTGCGTCTTCCATTGTGTTCGGCGCAATAACAGTTAATTCAATGTTGTAAATTTTTTCTTCACTAATTGCTTTTTTCCACAGGTTAACAGCTTGGCTTTCGTCTTTTTGCGGGGTAATTGTTTGGCACTGCTCTGTATAACTTTTTCCGTTTGCCGTGCATGACGGCGGTATAAATCCCTTTGCTTTTGTTAAGTAAGGAAATTTATCGTAATCAAGCTCCGATGTTGAAATGCAAATTGCCTCCCGTGCTTTATCATTTGCAAAAATTCCGTTATTTCCGTTAATTGTAAGCGCCCATGTTATTTCGCTGTACGGCACAAGGGTTACACCGCTTTTTTCACCTATGTTTGTTACTTCATAGCCTCTTAAATATGCGGCGTCGTAATATCCGCTGAGTACCTGCGGTGCCAATTCATCTGTAGGTTCAACGATTTTAAGGGTTAAGTTGTATGCTTTTGCAGGTGTTGGTCCTTCGTATGACGAATTGTTTTTTAATATGTAAGATGCTTCAAGCTGGTTTGTAACAATAAATTGACCGTTAAACATGGTGTACATAAGGTCTAAACCGTATCTTCCGTTTGTGCTGTTAAAAAATTCTTCGTTGCAAGGCATTGCCACTGCCGTTGATAATGTTTGCAAAAATTCATCATTTGCCGATGAAAGTGTTATTTCAAGCGTATAATTATCAATAGCCTTTACGCCCAAACTTTCTGTACTTGCCGCTCCGCTGTTTATTTCTTTTGCGTTTTCTATGCAGGAAACAGTTGAGTACAACGGGCTTTCCGTGTTGGGGTCAACAGCACGCCTAAGTGCAAAAACAAAGTCGTTTGCCGTGATTTCCGGATTATAATTTTCTCCCATTTTTTCTTTTACGGATTTAAAAATGTACCAATGCAATCCTTTTTGCAAATGGAATGTATACTTTAATCCGCTGTCTTCCACATCCCATTTTGTTGCACAGCCCGGTGTAATATTGCCGCTGTCATCGCTTCGTACAAGACCTTCAAAGCAGTTTTCCGCAATTAAAAATTCATCTGTTGTAGATGCAATTTGAGGGTCGTAGCTGTTTATGTTTCCGCTGAAAGGGTAAATTAAATCAATATTGCTTTCTTTACTGCTGCATCCGCTGAAAATTACGGCTGTAAGCAGCATGCAAAGTAAAACAGAAATAACTTTTTTAAATTTCATTATGGCTCACCTGTATTTTTAATTATAATATTATAACAGATTATATTGTGTTTGCAAATAGATTTTTGAAATAGGCGTAATTTTATAATATTTTTTGTTTTGCACATTTTGTTTAAAGGTGGTACTTATACTCTCGTTTTTGACAAATTTTGTAAAATATATTAAAACGCACGGGGCAGTGTAACAAAAACTTTTTGTATAATTTGCTAAAACTTAAAAATTTTTATTGACATCTTATTATAAAGTGATTATTATATACCCACATTTAAAATGGAATTTTATGCGTGTGATGATTTATTTCAACTACATACGAAACTGAAAATCAGCGATTTTCGTGTCGGTGCAATAATCCATTTTTCAGTAAATCTTTAAGAAACGGAGTGATTACCGATATGGTAAATGTGAAGGATGTACAAATGGGTACAACTACACGCAAAAGCTTTGCTAAAATCAATGAGGTTATGCAAATGCCAAACCTTATTGAAGTGCAAAAACAATCTTACCAGTGGTTCCTTGATGAAGGTCTTGAAGAGGTTTTTCACGACATCGGCTCTATAACCGATTACTCTGGAAATCTTGTTCTTGATTTTATTGATTACACCATGGATGAAAAGCCAAAGTACTCTATTGCTCAGTGTAAAGCAAGGGACGTTACTTATGCAAAACCTTTAAAGGTTAGGGCTCGTCTTCAAAATAAAGAAACAGGCGAAGTTAAAGAAAATGTTATTTATATGGGCGATTTTCCGTTGATGACAGACGCAGGCACATTCGTTATTAACGGCGCAGAAAGATGTATTGTTTCTCAGCTTGTTCGTTCTCCCGGTGTTTATTATCATATGGAACACGATAAAACAGGTAAAGAACTTTTTACAAACACTGTTATTCCTAACAGAGGCGCTTGGCTTGAATACGAAACAGACGCCAACGATTTGTTTTATGTTCGTATAGATAAAAACAGAAAGATTTTCATTACCACCTTCCTTCGTGCGTTAGGCCTTGGCAGTGATGATGAAATTCGTGAATTTTTCGGCAACGATGAAAGAATCGAAGCTACTATAGAAAAGGATACAACAAAGAATCAGGAAGAGGCATTGCTTGAGGTTTACAAAAAACTTCGTCCCGGCGAACCTCCTACACTTGATACTGCACAGGCTCATTTGGACGGTCTTTTCTTTGACGCTCACAGATATGACCTTTCCCGTGTAGGACGTTATAAATATAATAAAAAGCTTGCTATAAGCGACCGTCTTACAGGCAGAAAGTTAACTCAGCCGATTATTTCACCTATGGGTGAATTCCTTGCAGATGCAGGCGAAGTTATTTCAGCTGAAAAAGCACTTGAAATTGAAAATGCCGGCGTTATGAACGCATTTATTGATGTTGACGGCAGAGAAATCAAAATTGTATCAAACGGTATGGTTGATATTTACAAATATGTTGATTTTGATTGTAAGCCGCTTGGTATTCACGAAAAGGTTTCTTACCGTGCACTTGCAGAGATTTTGGAAAAATGCGGCGATGATGAAGAAATGCTTAAAGAAGAGATTAAACTTCATCAAGATGACCTTGTTCCAAAGCACATTGTTACAGATGATATTTTTGCAACTGTTTCATACCTTATTAACCTTGCATTTGATGTTGGCACAACAGATGATATTGACCATTTGGGCAACCGTCGTATTCGTGCAGTCGGCGAACTTCTTCAAAATCAGTTCCGTATCGGCTTTACCCGTATGGAAAGAGTTATCCGTGAAAGAATGACTCTTCAGGTTCAGGATGACGAAGAATCAATCACTCCGCAAGCTCTTATTAATATTCGTCCGGTAGTTGCGGCAATTAAAGAATTTTTCGGTTCATCACCGCTTTCACAGTTTATGGACCAAAATAACCCGCTTGCAGAACTTACTCATAAAAGACGTCTTTCCGCACTTGGTCCCGGCGGTCTTTCAAGAGACCGTGCCGGATTTGAGGTTCGTGACGTTCACTATACCCACTATGGCCGTATGTGTCCTATTGAAACTCCCGAAGGTCCTAACATCGGTCTTATCTCTTACCTTGCTTGCTACAGCCGCCTTAACGAATACGGCTTTATTGAAGCTCCTTACCGTAAGGTTGACAAAGAAACAGGCGTAGTTACATCCGAAGTTGTTTATATGACTGCAGATGTGGAAGATAATTATGTTGTTGCTCAGGCAAACGAACCCCTTGATGAAAACGGCAGATTTGCAAATAAGCGTGTTACATGCCGTCATAGAGATGAGTTCATTACTTGCGAACCTGAAAAGGTTGATTATATGGACGTTTCACCTAAGATGGTTGTTTCAGTTGCTACAGCAATGATTCCTTTCCTTGAAAACGATGATGCGAACCGTGCTCTTATGGGTGCTAACATGCAGCGTCAGGCAGTTCCGCTTCTTAAAACACAGGCTCCGGTCGTAGGAACCGGTATGGAATATAAAGCAGCATACGACTCAGGTGTTGTTGTTATTGCAAAACGTGGCGGTACGGTAACGGCTGTAGATGCAGATTCTATTGAAATTACCGTAAGCACAGGCGACGTTGACAGGTATGAACTTGTTAAGTTCAGCGGTTCAAACCAAGGTACTTGCATTAATCAGCGTCCTATAGTTTCACTTCATCAAAAGGTTGAAGACGGTCAGGTAATTGCCGACGGTCCTGCAACCTGCAACGGTGAAATTTCACTTGGTAAAAACGCTCTTATCGGATTTATGACTTGGGAAGGTTATAACTACGAAGACGCTGTTCTTATTAACGAAAAAATGGTTCGTGATGATGTTTATACTTCAATTCATATTGAAGAACATGAAGTAGAAGCAAGAGATACAAAACTCGGACCTGAAGAAATAACAAGAGATATTCCAAATGTTGGTGAGGATGCTCTTAAAGACCTTGATGAAGACGGTATTATTCGTGTGGGCGCAGAAGTTCACAGCGGTGATATTCTTGTTGGTAAGGTTACACCTAAGGGCGAAACCGAGCTTACAGCTGAAGAAAGACTTCTTCGTGCTATTTTCGGTGAAAAAGCAAGGGAAGTAAGAGATACTTCAATGCGTGTTCCTCACGGTGAATACGGCATTGTTGTTGATGTTAAGGTATTTACCCGTGCAAACAGCGATGAGCTTAACCCGGGTGTTAATAAAGTTGTAAGAGTTTATATTGCTCAAAAGAGAAAAATTCAAGTCGGCGATAAAATGGCAGGTCGTCACGGTAACAAGGGTGTTGTTTCAAGGGTTCTTCCTCAGGAAGATATGCCGTTCCTTCCGGACGGTCGTCCTTTGGATATTGTTCTTAACCCGTTGGGCGTACCTTCACGTATGAATATCGGTCAGGTACTTGAAGTTCATCTCGGTTATGCCGCAATGGCACTCGGTTGGAAAATGTGCACACCTGTATTTGACGGCGCACATGAAGATGATATTCGTGAATGTCTTAAACTTGCAGGCTTGTCCGAAGACGGTAAAACTGTTTTAACAGATGGCAGAACCGGTGAAAAATTTGATAATCCTATTACAGTAGGTTATATGTATTATCTTAAACTTCACCATCTTGTTGATGATAAAATCCACGCTCGTTCAACAGGTCCTTACAGCCTTGTTACTCAACAGCCTCTCGGCGGTAAAGCACAGTTCGGCGGTCAGCGTTTCGGTGAAATGGAAGTTTGGGCACTTGAAGCTTACGGTGCAGCTTACACACTTCAGGAAATCATAACCGTTAAGTCGGATGACGTTGTAGGCCGTGTTAAAACTTACGAAGCAATCGTTAAGGGCGAAAATATTCCTAATTCCGGCACACCGGAATCATTTAAGGTATTGTTTAAAGAACTTCAGGCTCTTGGCCTTGATACCCGTCTTTATGATAAGAACGGCAACGAAGTTGAACTTAAACAGGATCTTGATGACGGCACAGGTATTCAGCCGCTTGATGATAACGCATTTACCGAGGTAAATGATTTTGACGGAGCAAGCGAAGGCTTCTCAATCGAAAATGCCGAAGGTGAAGGCGAGGAAGCAGGTCAGCCTGATTTGTTCGGAGATTTATTTGCAGACGCAGATTCAGACGATGAATAATCGGCAGACTGATTAACCAATGATACATTATATATAAAGGAGTGCTTCCACATGGAAAATGAAAACGAATTCAGTTCAATAAAAATTGGTCTTGCCTCACCGGAACAAATCCGTTCATGGTCTTACGGTGAAGTTACAAAGCCGGAAACTATAAATTACAGAACTCTTAAACCTGAAAGAGACGGTCTTTTCTGCGAAAGAATTTTTGGACCTATGAAGGACTGGGAATGTCATTGCGGAAAATATAAAAGAGTTCGTTATAAGGGCAAAGTGTGCGAACGCTGCGGAGTTGAAATTACCCGTTCAAAGGTTCGTCGTGAACGTATGGGTCATATCGAGCTTGCAGCACCTGTTTCTCACATTTGGTATTTCAAGGGCATCCCAAGTCGCTTGGGTCTTGTTCTTGATATAAGCCCAAGGTATCTTGAAAAGGTTCTTTACTTTGCACTTTACATTGTAACGGACCCGGGCGATACCCCGCTTGAAAAAATGCAAATTCTTAATGAAAAAGAATATGCAGAAATGCGTGAAAGATATGAAGATGATTTTGAAGCAGGCATGGGTGCCGAAGCAATCAAAAAGCTTCTTCAGGATATTGATGTTGAAAAACTTCGTGATGAACTTACAGAAGAACTTGACGGCGCAACAGGTCAAAAAAGAGTAAGACTTCTTAAAAGACTTGATGTTGTAGACGCTTTTTGTAAGAGCGGAAATAAGCTTGAATGGATGATTCTTGATGTTATTCCGGTAATTCCTCCGGATATTCGTCCTATGGTGCAGCTTGACGGCGGCAGATTTGCAACATCAGACTTAAACGATTTATACAGAAGGGTTATTAACAGAAATAATCGTCTTAAAAGACTTCTTGAACTCGGTGCACCCGATATTATCGTAAGAAATGAAAAGAGAATGCTTCAGGAAGCTGTAGACTCTCTTATTGATAACGGCAGAAGAGGTCGTCCTGTAACAGGTCCAAACAACCGTCCTCTTAAATCTCTTTCCGATATGCTTAAAGGTAAGCAGGGTCGTTTCCGTCAAAACCTTCTCGGTAAACGTGTTGACTATTCAGGTCGTTCCGTTATCGTTGTAGGTCCGGAACTTAAAATGCACCAATGCGGTCTTCCTAAAGAAATGGCTATTGAATTGTTTAAGCCTTTCGTTATGAAACGTCTTGTTGCAACAGGCGCAGCTTCTAATATTAAATCTGCAAGAAAGATGGTTGAAAGGGCTACAAACCCTGCTGTTTGGGATGCTCTTGAAGTTGTAATTAAAGACCATCCTGTTATGTTAAACCGTGCCCCCACACTTCACCGTCTTGGTATTCAGGCATTTGAACCTGTTCTTGTTGAAGGTAGGGCAATTAAACTTCATCCTCTTGCTTGTACAGCATTTAACGCCGACTTTGACGGCGACCAAATGGCTGTTCACGTTCCTCTTTCGGCAGAAGCACAGGCAGAAGCACGTATGCTTATGCTTGCCGCAAATAACCTTCTTAAACCGTCTGACGGTAAGCCGGTTGCAGTTCCTACACAGGACATGGTTATCGGTTCTTACTATCTTACAATGATTAAAGAAGGCGAGCCGGGTCAGCCTAAATTCTATAAGAATGAAGACAGAACAGAGGAAGTTTCTTTTGAAGTTGTTAAAGCACTTGTAAACGGCGAAATTTCAGATTCTGAAATCCTTTGCGATTACAGCGACGATAAATTGGCAGAAAATTACGGTATTTACCGTTCATACAGATTGTTCAGAGATAAGGATGAAGCAATGATGGCTTATCAAGAGGGCTCTCTCGGTATGCACTCTCCTGCAAGAATTCGTGTTTCAAAAACTGTTAACGGCGAAACAAAAACCGCAATTATCGTAACAACAATCGGCAGAATTATCTTTAACAATCCTATTCCTCAGGATTTGGGATTTGTTGACCGTTCTGTTCCCGAAAATGAATTTCAACTTGAAATCAGCTTTGTTGTTAAGAAAAAGCAACTCGGTCAGATTGCCGATAAGCTTATTTCCGTTCACGGAGTTTCTGTTGCTTCCATCGCTCTTGATGCTATTAAGGCACAGGGATATAAATATTCAACAGTATCAGGTACAACCGTTGCCGTTTGCGACGCTCTCATTCCTGAAGCTAAGAAGAACTTCCTTGACGAAGCAGAGAAAAAGGTTGACGAAATTACACTTAATTACAATTACGGTCTTATTACAAATGACGAACGTTCATCTGCTGTAATTAAGGCTTGGGAAGATTGTACAAACAAAGTTACAAATGAACTTACTTCTAACTTTGACGGTACTCACAACCCAATTCACATGATGGTAGACTCAGGTGCCCGTGGTAGTACAGCACAGCTTCGTCAGCTTGCCGGCATGAGAGGTCTTATTGCAAACACAGCAGGTAAAACCATTGAAATTCCTATTAAGGCAAACTACCGTGAAGGTCTTAATATTTTGGAATACTTTATTTCTTCACGTGGTGCTCGTAAAGGTCTTGCCGATACAGCTCTTCGTACTGCCGACTCCGGTTACCTTACACGTCGTCTTGTAGACGTTTCTCAGGATGTTATTATTCGTGATGATGACTGCGGATGTCATGAAGGCATTGTTGTTAAGGCAATTATGGACGGTAACCGTGAACTTGAATCTCTTCACGAACGTCTTGTTGGCAGATTCCCACTTGAACCTGTTATTGATGAAAAAACAGGCGAAGTTCTTGCTTCTCCTGACGAAATGATGACAAATGAAATTGCAGATAAGATTGTTAATGCAGGTATTACCGAAGTTAAAATTCGTTCTCTTATCACTTGTAAATCACGTCACGGTGTTTGCCGTAAGTGCTACGGTTCAAACCTTGCGTTTAACGAACCTGTTCAGGTTGGTGAGGCAGTAGGTATTATTGCTGCTCAGTCAATCGGTGAACCGGGTACTCAGCTTACAATGAGAACATTCCACACCGGCGGTATTGCAGGCGGTGAAGATATTACACAGGGTCTTCCTCGTGTAGAAGAATTGTTTGAAGCAAGAAAACCTAAGCAGTATGCAATTCTTTCTGAAATTGACGGTGTTGTCAGATTTGAAGAAATCAAAAAATCAAATCACGCAATCGTTACAAATCCTGATACTTTGGAAGAAAAGAAATATCTTATTCCTTACGGCTTCAGACTTCATGAAGATATTGTGGACGGCGCAAGAGTTGTTAAAGGTCAGGAATTGACCTACGGTTCAAAGAACCCTCACGATGTTCTTGCAATTCTCGGTGAAGAAGCTGTTTATAACTATCTTATCCGTGAAGTACAGTTTGCTTACCGTACACAGGGTGTTGATATTAACGATAAACACATTGAAGTAATCGTTCGTCAAATGCTTAAAAAATGCACTGTTGACGAAGAGGGCGATACAAATCTTGTTTCAGGCACAATGGTTGACGTTTCCGATGTTGACGCAGCAAACGAAGAAATTGACAAAAGAATTGCAGAAGGCGAAGCAAATCTTAAGCATGCAACATATATTCCTATTCTTATGGGTATTACAAAAGCATCTCTTGCTACAGATTCATTCCTTTCTGCCGCTTCATTCCAGGAAACAACAAGAGTTCTTACCGATGCCGCTATCAGGGGCAAGGTTGACCCGCTTATCGGTCTTAAAGAAAACGTTATTATCGGTAAACTTGTTCCTGCCGGCACAGGTATGGAAGTTTTCCGTGATGTTGATGTTGTTCCAAGTTATTTCTCTCAGGAAGGTGCCGAGGAAATATTAAATTTAGAACAATTACAAAAATTGTTGACAAACAGTGTTGATGAGTGATATAATTTTAACTTGTGTGGGTGAACAATTCGGTATTATCCACAAAATCGTTTAATTATATTAGTTAAATTGCACATAATTTTACAGGGCGGTTTTATTGCCGCCCTGCAATGTGCGTTTAAATGATAACTTTTATATTAAAAGTTATGATTTATGCGTGTATTGCGCAGAAAATTTTACAGAAAGGAGATAAACTATTGCCTACCTTTAACCAATTAGTAAGAACAGGACGTAAGTCCCTTGAAAAGAAGGCTAAAGCACCTGCTCTTTTAAAGAGCCTTAACACCAAGAAGAATGTTATGAATGATAACAATTCTCCTCAAAAGCGTGGCGTTTGCACAGCTGTTAAAACTGCAACACCTAAGAAGCCTAACTCTGCACTTCGTAAGATTGCCCGTGTTCGTTTAACAAACGGCATGGAGGTTTCTGCTTATATTCCGGGTGTAGGTCATAACCTTCAGGAACACTCTGTAGTTATGGTTCGCGGCGGACGTGTAAAAGACCTTCCCGGTGTACGTTATCACATCATCCGTGGCACACTTGATACTCAGGGCGTTAACGGAAGAATGCAAAGCCGTTCAAAGTATGGCGCTAAAAAGCCAAAGGCTGCTAAGAAATAAGCAGTAACTATTCTTTTGGAAAAACAATAGTTTATACCTTATTTTATATAAGCGTGTAGCCTACTTGTTGACTCCACGGGAAAAACCGAGTACCTATGAACTCATTATTATTTATGAAGGAGGGAAGCGAAGATGCCAAGAAGAGGCCAAATCGCTAAGCGTGACGTTTTACCTGATCCGCTTTACAATTCAAAGCTTGTAACTCGTTTGATCAATAACGTTATGTATGATGGAAAAAAGGGTGTCGCACAGAAAATCGTTTACGGTGCATTTGACATCATTAAAGAAAAAACAGGTAACGACCCATTAGAAACTTTTGAAGCTGCTATGGAAAATGTTATGCCTGTTCTTGAGGTAAAAGCTCGTCGTATCGGCGGTGCAACTTACCAAGTTCCTCTTGAAGTTCGTCCGGAAAGAAGACAAACTCTCGGCTTACGTTGGATTACTTTATATTCACGTCAGCGTTCCGAAAGAACTATGAAGGAGCGTCTTGCTGCTGAAATATTAGACGCTGTTAATAAAACAGGCGGTGCAGTTAAGAAATGTGATGATACACATAAAATGGCAGAAGCAAACAAAGCATTTGCTCATTTCAGATATTAATCCGTTTAAAGTTTTTAGGAGGATATTATGCCAAGAAAAGTATCTCTTGAAATGACAAGAAATATTGGTATCATGGCGCACATCGACGCAGGTAAAACAACAACTACCGAGCGTATCCTTTATTACACCGGTATTAACCATAAAATCGGTGAAACACATGATGGTGCCGCTACTATGGACTGGATGGAGCAAGAACAGGAAAGAGGTATTACAATCACCTCTGCTGCTACAACATGCTTCTGGAAGAAACATAGAATTAATATTATTGATACCCCGGGACACGTAGACTTTACTGTTGAAGTTCAACGTTCACTTCGTGTTCTTGACGGTTCTGTTACCGTTCTTTGCGCAAAAGGCGGTGTAGAACCACAGTCTGAAACCGTATGGCGTCAGGCAGACGATTACCATGTACCACGTATGATTTACGTTAATAAAATGGATATTATGGGTGCTGATTTCTATAATGTTCTTAACATGGTAAAAGAAAGATTTAAATGTAATGCAGTTCCGATTCAGCTTCCTATCGGCGCAGAAGATACCTTCAGAGGCATCGTAGACCTTATTGCTATGGATGCAGAAATTTACTACGATGACTTGGGTAACGATATTCGTCGTGAAGAAATTCCTGAAGATATGAAGGAACTTGCTCAAAAATACCATGATGAACTCATCGAAGCTGTTGCAGAACAAGATGAAGCTCTTATGGAAAAATACTTCGAGGGTGAAGAACTTACCGAAGCAGAAATCAAAAAAACAATCAGAAAAGCAACATGTGAAGGTCAAATGGTTCCAATCACTTGCGGTACTTCTTACAGAAACAAGGGCGTTCAGCCTCTTCTTGATGCTATCGTAGATTATATGCCTGCTCCTACAGATGTTGAATCTATTAAAGGTATTAATCCTGATACAGATGAAGAGGAAGCTCGTCATTCATCAGATGATGAACCGTTTGCAGCTCTTGCATTTAAAATTGCTACAGACCCATTTGTTGGTAAGATTTGCTTCTTCCGTGTATATTCAGGTACACTTAATGCCGGCACACAGGTTTATAACTCAGTTAAGGGCCACAGAGAAAGAATGGGCCGTATTCTTCAAATGCATGCTAACCACAGAGAAGATATTGAAACTGTTTACGCAGGCGATATTGCCGCTGCAGTTGGTTTGAAGGATACAACAACAGGTGATACTCTTTGCGATGAAGATCACCCAATCATTCTTGAATCTATGAACTTCCCTGAACCTGTTATCCGTGTTGCTATTGAGCCTAAAACAAAGGCAGGCCAGGAAAAGATGGGTATTGCTCTTGCAAAACTTGCAGAAGAAGACCCAACATTCAAGGCTTATACAGATGAAGAAACCGGTCAAACAATCATTGCAGGTATGGGTGAACTTCACCTTGAAATCATTGTAGACCGTATGCTTCGTGAATTTAAGGTAGAGGCTAACGTAGGTGCTCCTCAGGTTGCTTATAAAGAAACAATCCAGCAGGAATCTATGTCCGATACTAAATATAAGCGTCAGTCAGGTGGTTCAGGTCAGTACGGTCATGTTAAAATCCGTATGTCTCCTAACCTTGATGAAAACGGAATCGGCAAGGGTTACGAATTTGTTAACTCTGTTGTCGGCGGTGCTATTCCTAAGGAATACATTCCGGCTGTAGATGCAGGTATCCAAGGCGCTATGAAGAGCGGTATCCTTGCAGGCTACCCAATGGTAGACATTAAGGTTGAACTTTATGATGGATCTTATCATGAAGTCGACTCTTCTGAAATGGCATTTAAGATTGCCGGTTCTATGGCATTCAAAGATGCTGCAAAGAAGGCTAACCCGATTATTCTTGAACCTATGATGAAGGTAACTGTTATTGTTCCTGAAGATTACATGGGTGATGTTATCGGCGACCTTAACTCTCGTCGTGGTCAAATCCAGGGTATGGAAGACAGAACAGGTGCAAAGCAAATCAATGCTCGTGTTCCTCTTTCAGAAATGTTCGGTTATGTTAACGATCTTCGTTCTAAAACTCAGGGCAGAGGTCAATACACAATGGAACCGGACGGCTACGAACCAGTTCCTAAGTCAATTTCTGAAAGCATTATTGCTGACAGAGCTAAAAAGGACTAATTTAAATTATTAATTTTATAAAAGCACTTGATATTTTATCTGTGCTTTGCTAAAATAACATTAACAATTTTACTATTGAAAATTTTAAGGAGGAAATTCCAATGGCAAAAGAACATTTTAATCGTACCAAGCCACATGTAAACATTGGTACAATCGGTCACGTTGACCACGGTAAAACAACTCTTACAGCTGCTATCACAAAGTACCTTGCAAACAAAGGCTTTGCTAAGTTTGAGGACTATGCTGATATCGATAAGGCTCCTGAAGAGAGAGAACGTGGTATCACAATCAACACAGCTCACGTTGAATATGAAACAGAAAAGCGTCACTATGCTCACGTTGACTGCCCGGGCCACGCTGACTATATCAAAAACATGATCACAGGTGCTGCTCAGATGGACGGTGCTATCCTTGTTATCGCTGCTACTGACGGTCCTATGGCTCAAACAAAGGAACATTTGCTTCTTGCTCGTCAGGTAGGCGTTCCTGCAATCATCGTATTTATGAATAAGTGCGACCAGGTTGACGATGAAGAACTTCTTGAACTCGTTGAAATGGAAATTCGTGAAACACTTGCTGAATATGAATTTGATGATGAATGCCCAATCATTAAGGGTTCTGCTCTTAAAGCTCTTGAGGCTTCTTCAAATGATGATCCTGCTTGTGCTTGCATCCAGGAACTTATGGACGCTGTTGACGAATACATCCCAACACCTGACCGTAAAGCTGACCTTCCTTTCCTTATGCCTGTTGAAGACGTATTCACAATCACAGGTCGTGGTACTGTTGCTACAGGCCGTGTAGAACGTGGTAGGCTTAACATGGGTGAAGAAATCGAAATCGTTGGTCTTAAAGATGAAATCGACAAGACAGTTTGCACAGGTATTGAAATGTTCCGTAAACTTCTTGATTATGCTGAAGCCGGCGACAACATCGGTTGTCTTCTTCGTGGTGTTCAGAGATCAGACATTGAACGTGGTCAAGTTCTTGCTAAACCGGGTTCAATTCACCCACACACAAAATTCGCTGGTCAAGTATACGTATTGAGCAAGGATGAAGGCGGTCGTCATACTCCTTTCTTCAATAACTATCGTCCTCAGTTCTACTTCAGAACAACAGACGTTACAGGTGTTATCACTCTTCCTGAAGGAACAGAAATGTGTATGCCTGGCGATAACGTTGTTATGAACGTTGAACTTATCACTCCTATCGCTATCGAAGAAGGTCTTCGTTTCGCTATCCGTGAAGGCGGTAGAACAGTTGGTTCAGGCGTTGTTACAGCTATCAACGAGTAATTTCTGAATTACTGATTATTTTAGAGCAAGTCTTTCGGGACTTGCTCTTTTTTTGCCTTTTGTGCCCTCTTGTTGTTGAGAAGAATTATAATTTGTGTTATACTGTATTTATCAATTTTTAACAGGTATTTGCTATGAAAAACGAACAGGAAAAATTGGCGTGCACCGTTGAAGATGTTACGTTTTATAATGAAAATAACGGCTTCACTGTTATGGAAGTTTTAACTTCCGACGGCGAAGTTGTTACTGTTGTGGGCGAATTTCCTCCTGTTGCCGAAGGTGAAGAATTGTTGCTTATGGGCGAATGGATTATTCACCCTTCATTTGGCAGGCAGTTTAAGGCAAAGCTCGTTGAAAGAACTATGCCGGCAGATGTTGGCGGAATATTGCGTTACCTTTCAAGCGGAATAATTAAAGGTGTTAGGGATGCAACTGCTCTTAAAATTGTAGAGGCTTTCGGCGCAGATTCATTTAACGTTATTGAAAATGATGTTACGCGCCTTGCTTCTGTTGACGGAATAAGCAAAACCAAGGCAAAAAAAATACAGGAAGAATTTAAAAAGCAATTTGCCGCAAGAGATACTATGGCAGGCTTAACCGAATTGGGTTTAACCCCCGGAGAAGCGTTTAACGCTTACAATATGTATCATTCTGCCGCATATGATATTATCAGTGAAAATCCGTATGCTTTTGTTTGTTCAACAGGGTTTACATTTGACCGTGCAGATGAAATTGCTTCAGGTTTTAAAACTCCGCCGCTTTTTGATTACAGAAGTCAGGCAATGGTTGTTTATGCGGTTCGTCATAATCTTTTAAACGGTCATACTTGTGTTCCTCGAAGTGCTGTGGAAAAAGTGGCACAAAATTACTTAAATTGCAGTTCTGCTGATGTTGAAGACGCTGTTGATTCCGCTTTAAATGCAAAACAGTTGTTTGCCGAAGATATAGACGATAAAACATTTTTGTTTTTGCCTGAAATTTACAATGCCGAAAAAGCTGTGGCAGACAGAATTAAAATAATGGTCGGATATCCTCCTGCGCAAAGTGAAATTAACGCTGCCGAAATTTATGCATTTGAAAAAGCAAATGATATTGAGTTTGACGATAAACAGCGAAGTGCTGTTGAAATAGCTGTTAACAAGGGCTTGCTTATACTTACCGGCGGACCCGGTACCGGTAAAACCACCACTGTTAAAGGTATTATTGCTTTAATGAAAAACAGGGGATTTAACGTTGCTTTGGCTGCACCTACAGGCAGGGCTGCCAAACGAATGACGGAGCTTACCGGCTATGAAGCCAAAACAATTCACAGGTTGCTTGAGGTTGAATATAAAGAAGGTGCGGAAGAACCGTCTTTTGTATATAATAGAAAAAATCCTCTTGATGTTGATGCCGTTATTATTGATGAACTTTCAATGGTTGATATTACTGTTTTTGACAGTTTGCTTGAGGCGTTGCCGCTTCATGCACGTTTGATAATGGTGGGCGATAAAGACCAGCTGCCGCCTGTGGGTGCAGGCAATGTTCTTAAAGATTTAACCCAAAGCGGCATGATTCCCGTTGTATCTCTTGATAAGGTTTTTCGTCAGGCTATGGAAAGTTTGATTGTAACAAACGCTCACCGTGTAGTTAAAGGAGAAATGCCTGTATTAAATCGAAAAGATGCAGATTCAGATTTCTTTTTATTGAAAGAAAATTCAAGGTATAATGCTCCCAAAAAAATATGTGATTTGGTTGTTAATCGCTTGCCGTCGTTTTACGGTTTTAACAGTTTTAATGACATTCAGGTTCTTTGCCCATCAAGACGTGGAGAAGTTGGTACAGAAAATTTAAATATTTTGCTTCAGCAAAAATTAAACCCGCCGGATAAATCGAAAAAAGAATTGCGTTATAAAGGCTATGTTCTCCGTGAGGGAGACAAAGTTATGCAAATTAAAAACAATTATGATGTTCCTTGGTTTAAAAGTGCCGAGAACGGTACAGGCGTGTTTAACGGCGATATAGGAATTTTAACAAAAATAGATAAAGCAAACGATATTTTAAATGTTAAGTTTGATGACAGGGAAGCAATGTATTCCCTTGAAAATGCAAAAGAATTAGAGCTTGCCTACGCTATGACGGTTCATAAAAGTCAAGGCAGTGAATTTGATGCCGTAGTTATGCCTGTTCTTTCTGTTCCGCCAAAGCTTTCCTACAGAAATTTATTTTACACTGCTCTTACAAGAGCAAAAAAATTAATTGTTCTTGTTGGTAATGAACAGTCAATTAAAGCAATGGTTGATAATGATAAAAAAAGCCGCCGCTACAGTGCATTAAATCACTTTTTAACGGTTGACAATAATGATTTTATAAAGTAACATTTATTTATATTAATTTTAAGGGTTGAAATTATGTTTGGTTATGATTTAGGCATTGATTTAGGTTCAAATTCAATAGTTATATCCGTTCCCGGAAAAGGCGTTGTTATTAATGAGCCTTCTTATGTTGCTTATGATATTGATAAAGAAAAAGTTTTATATGCAGGCAGAAGGGCTTATTATCTTCAAGGCAGGGAACCTGCCGGTATAGAAGTAATTCAGCCTATTGAAAACGGTGCCGTGGCAAATTATTCCGTAGCTCATCAAATGGTAAAGTTTTTTGTAGATAAAGTTATAGGCAAAAGTTTGTTTAAACCAAGGGTTGTTGCCGCCGTTTCTGCACTTAGCACAGATGTTGAAAGAAGAACGTTAATTTCAGTTCTGATTTCCGCAGGTGCACGTTCGGTTTGCCTTGTGGAAGAACCGCTTTGTGCAGCTTTCGGAGCAGGTGTTGACCCAACATTGCCTACAGGCGTGTTTATTATTGATATGGGTGCCGGCACAACAGATATGGCTGTAATAAGCCAAGGCAGTATGAGTCAAAATGAAACTCTTAAAATTGCAGGCAACAGATTCGATGAAGAAATAATTAAATATTTAAAAGAAAATTATTCTATTCTTGTGGGAAAACGCACGGCTGAAGATATAAAAAACAGCATTGCATGCGCCGTTCCGAGAGAAGAGGATGTTATAATGCAGGTTAAAGGCAGAAACAGTCAAACCGGCTTGCCGGACAGCATTGAAATTAAGGGCAACGATATTTATGAATGTTTAAAGCCGTTGTTCGAGGTTATAACGCAAACAGCAGTTGATTTGTTTGAAAGAACAACACCTCAGCTTGTTGCAGATATATCAAATGAGGCTGTAATTTTAACAGGCGGCTGTTCTGCTATATACGGTGTAGACAAAATGTTTAAAAATGCTTTGGGTGTTGATGTAACAATTGCACCAAGGGCTGAATTGTGTGTGGCAAAAGGTACTATGATTGCTCTTAATAAAATGCATATATTAGATGAATACGGCTATCGCTTTAAAACAAAACAGGATGTAAGAATAAGATGATTCAAATTTATTATGGCTACGGCAAGGGCAAAACGACTGCGGCTTTGGGCAGCGGATTGCGTGCATTGGGTGCAGGCAAAAAAGTGCTTTTTGTTTCATTTTTAAAAGATAATTCATCAAGTGAGCGTTTTGCAAACTGTGATATTTGTTTTTATAAAAACCCAAATTCAATTCCGTTTTTATTCCAAATGACAGATGATGAAAAGCAAAAATATGCTTTGTGGTGCAAAAACGCCGTTAACGAGGCTTTTTGTGCCGATTACGATGTGATTGTGCTTGATGAATTTCTTGATGTGTTAAGCCTTTTAAGTGATGAATTTGTTAGTTCAATGGTGTTTTCACCGGATAAAGAATATATCATTACAGGTCATACCGTTAATGATGCTTTGTTTGATAAGGCAGATTATATTACCCGTTTTGAAAAAGTAAAACACCCTTATGACAGGGGCGTGCCCGCAAGAAAAGGAATAGAATTTTAATTAGGAGGACCCGGATGGACAGATTTTCAAAATTTCACCCTGTTGTTGGTTTCTCCTTTTTTATTTTTATTATAATTTTAACCGTTTGCATAAAAAATCCCGTTTATTTGATTTCTTCTTTTTTGCTCTCTTTTATTTATAATTTAAAAATTGCCGGCAAAAGCACTTTTACTAACTTAAAGTATTTAGCTTTGCTTGTTTTGTTTGCCGGCGTGTTTAATTTTATTTTTTGTCATTACGGCAGTATGGTTGTTTTTACTGCTTTTGATTATGATTTTACATTTGAATGCTTTTTTTACGGCATTTTAAACGGCGTAATGCTGTCGGCTGTTATACTTTGGTTTTCGTCTTACAGCCGCGTAATAACAAGTGAAAAATTTATGGCTCTTTTTGGTAATTTTGCCCCTAATTTAACACTTCTTTTTTCAATGGTTTTACGATTCATTCCTTTAATGGTTAAAACATCCGAAGATATAAAGGATTCGGCACTGGGAATGGGTAAAGAAATCAAAGGTGTAAAAAATGCAATTACAAGATTTTCTGCATTGGTATCAATTTCTCTTGAAAAAAGTATAGAAACGGCAGACGCTATGAAAAGCCGTGGATTTGGTGAAAAAAAGCGCACAAGCTATAACCGCTTTTCTTTCAATTATAAAGACGGCTTGCTGCTTGCATTATTAATTTGCTTGTTTTCTTTAATAATTATATCTCAAATTATTAAAATAAACGGCTTTTCCTGTGAAAACGGGTTGGTGTTTTCAAAAACAAATTATGTTTTTTACATTTTATTTTTTGTTATGTGTGCAGTTCCTGTAATTATTGATGCCGTGGAGGATTTAAAATGGCTTTATTTGAAATCGAAAATTTAAGTTTTAAATATCCTTTGAGCAATGATAATGCGTTAAACAAAATTTCTTTAAGTGTAAAAGCAGGCGATTTTTGCTTGTTTTTAGGCAAATCCGGCAGTGGTAAATCAACTCTTTTGCGCCTTTTGAAAAAAGAAATTGCGCCTAACGGAGAATTAAGCGGAAATTTGAAAATCAATGCAAATGAAATTTCTTTTGTGGGTCAAAATGTTGAAAGTAATATTGTTACAGATACAGTTTACGGCGAGCTTGCTTTTCCTCTTGAAAATCAGGGTAAAAGCAGTGGCGAAATAGGACTTAAAATTGCCGAGGTGGCAAGCTATTTTGATTTAAACGGAATTTTCGGCGAAAAAACAGAAAATCTTTCAGGCGGCTCAAAGCAAATGCTTTCTCTTGCCGCTTCCGTAACAGTTAATCCAAGCGTTTTGGTGCTTGATGAGCCTGTTTCTCAGCTTGACCCAACTGCGGCTGAAAACTTTATTAATACAGTTGTTAAACTAAACAGAGAACAGGGTATAACCGTGTTAATCAGTGAGCATAAGTGCGAAAAATTGTTGCCGTTTGCCAATAAGATTATTTATCTTGAAAGCGGCAACGCAAGACTTTTTGAAAGCCCTTCGGAATTCGCTGCTTATCTTATTGAAAATAATGATGAATTTCAGTCTGTTTTGCCTGCTTATACACGTGCATTTAAAGATATGCCCGTTGATTTTATATCTGCAAAGTCAGAAGTCGGTAAGCTTGAATACACAGATAATCAGCTTGCTCCAAAATTTGACGATATTGCATTAAAGGTAAAAAATCTTGCCTTTGCTTACGGAAAAGGCTTGCCGGATGTTATTTTTGATTTAAATTATAATGCCTATAGCGGTAAAATTAACTGCATTGTCGGTTCAAACGGTTGCGGCAAAACAACATTGCTAAAAGCCTTGGCAGGCATTGTTAAATGTTATAGCGGCAAGGTTAAGTCAAAGGGCAAGGTTTGCTATATGCCTCAAAATGTTAAAACAATGTTTCTAAAAGATACTGTTGCAGAGGAACTTGAAAATAACGCCGAAATTATTAAGTATTTTGAATTGGAAAATCTTGCAGGCAGAAATCCTTTTGATTTAAGCGGCGGCGAGGAACAGCGTTTGGCTCTTGCAAAAATTGTGCTGACCGGCGCCGATGTTATTTTATTGGACGAGCCTACAAAAAGTGTGGATTGTGTGTTTAAAAATAAGTTTTCCGCTATGTTAAAAGATTTATGCAGTCGTGGCAAAACTGTTGTTTTAGTTACTCACGATTTGGAATTTGCGGCAGATTGCGCCGATTATGTTTCGTTTTTATTTGATAAAAATATAATTTCCGGAGCACCTGCTTTTGAATTTTTTTCAAATTTAAGTATTTACACAACGGCACTGGCACGTTTAACAAACGGAAAGGCTGTATCATTGGCAGATTTAAAGGGTAGTAATGAGTAAAACAAAAAAAAATATATATGTTGCTTTAATAATATTTGCCTGTGTTTTTACAGTTGTTTGGCAAATGTTTTTTTCTCAAAAAACTTCATATTATTTTGTGGCGGCAGTTATTTTGCTCGCTTCAACTTTGCCGTTTTTTATGGGATTTGAAAAATCAAAGCCAAGTGCCCGTGAAATGTCTCTAATTGCAATATTAATTGCATTGGCGGTTGCTTCAAGGGCTGTGTTTTATTTAATTCCCCAGTTTAAACCAATCGGCGCTGTTGTTATTGCTTGCGCAGTTTGTTTGGGCGCAGAGCGTGGTTATGTAATAGGCGCATTTTCGGCTTTTGTTTCAAACTTTATTTTTGGGCAGGGTATATGGACTCCGTTTCAAATGGCTGCATTGGGTATGGTAGGCTTTGTTGCAGGTTTGATATTTAAAAAAATAAAGCCAAACAGAGTAAATCTTGCTTTAGTCGGCTTTTTGTTAACTTTTGCTCTTTATGGCTTAATTGTAGATTTAAGCTCTGTTTTAACTATGGCAACCGATTACAGTCTTGCTTCGGTTTTGGCAATATATGCCGCAGGAGTGCCTTTTTCTGCTGTTTTCGGCGGGGCAACGGCTTTGTTTCTCTTTTTATTTGGAGAGGATTTTATAAAAAAAATTAACCGTATTAATATAAAATACGGCATAATCGCAAATAAAGCATAACAGTGTATTGACTTCAATTTTAACTTGTGGCATAATTTGAAAATGATAAACTTGTTATATGAAAGGCTGTGATTTTAAAATGGCTAATAATAAAAATGATAAAGATATTGTTGAAAAGTTAGCAACCCGTGCATTTATTTTTTCTGCAATAGGCGCTTGCACAATAGGAATATGCCCGGCGCTTGGCATAATGGGCATTGTTATTCCCTGCGTTTTAAAATCAAAAAATGTGCCTATGAGTGAAGAAGTTAAAGATAAAAATAAAAAGTCAATTATTTTGGGCATTGCATCTCTTGTAATGTTTGTTATTGATATAGGACTAATTTGTTTTGCTCATTCCAAATTAGGCTGGTTTTAAATTGTATATTAAATAATAAAAAGTCCCCGTTACTTTTGTAACGGGGATAATTGTTTTTATCAGTCGGGGTAACCGTTTGGGTTTTGGCTTTGCCAACGCCAACTGTCTTCACACATTTCTTCAATTCCTCTTTCTGCCTTCCAGCCAAGCTCTTTAAGTGCTTTTTCAGGGCTTGAATAGCAAGTTGCAATATCGCCTTCTCTGCGTGGCTTAATTTCATAAGGAATTTCTTTGCCGGATGCTTTTTCAAATGCCTTAACAACATCAAGTACAGAATAACCAACACCTGTGCCCAAGTTGTAAATGAAAATGCCGTCATCCTTAGCAACTTTTTCTACTGCTTTAACATGACCAAGTGCCAAATCAACAACGTGAATGTAATCACGAACTCCTGTTCCGTCCGGTGTGTCATAATCATTTCCAAAAACATTAAGATATGGTAATTTGCCAATGGCAACCTGTGTAATATAAGGCATAAGGTTGTTTGGAATTCCGTTAGGGTCTTCACCCATAGTGCCGCTTTTATGTGCGCCGATTGGGTTGAAGTAGCGAAGCAAACAAATTGACCAGCTGTTGTCGGAAACATATAAATCCTGCAAAATACATTCAATCATATATTTTGTTCTGCCATATGGGTTTGTAACTCCGCCGATTTCCATATCTTCTGTAAGAGGGGAAATATTGTTCATTCCGTAAACTGTTGCAGATGAACTGAACACAATTTTTTTGCATCCGTTATTTCTCATAACATCAAGCAAAACAAGTGTGCCGTTTATATTGTTGTCAAAATATTCAAGCGGCTTGTGAACGCTTTCACCAACAGCTTTAAGACCGGCAAAATGAATAACCGAATCAATTTTTTCCTGCTTGAAGATTTTATCCATTCCTTCTCTATCTCTTATATCGCATTCGTAGTAGCGAAAATCTTTGTTAACAAGAGCACGAATTCGGTCTATGCTTGATTTTTTGCAGTTGTAAAAATTATCTACAATAACAACATCGTAGCCTGCGTTAATAAGTTCAACGCAAGTGTGGCTGCCAATGTATCCTGCGCCGCCGGTAACTAAAATAGACATAACTTTTTCCTCCGATTTTTATTAAAGTGTCATTAATATGCCTTACCCCAGAAAAGCATTTGTTTTGCAGGCTTTCCGCAGCAAACGCATGTATCTGAAATTGTTTCTTGTTCAAGCGGAATGCAACGTGAACCTACGCCGGTAAGTTCTTTAACTTTGTTTTCGCATTCTTCGCTTCCGCACCACATAGCCTTAACAAATCCGTCGCCGTTTTCTTCAAGCGCTTTTGTAATTTCATCTGTTGTTTTGCAGGCATATGTTCTGCGTTCTCTGTTTTCAAGAGCGGCTTGGTAAATTCCGTCTCTTACTTCCTGAAGTTTTTGCGTTACAGCTTCTTCAAGATTATCAAGTGAAACAAAAGTTTTTTCACGGTTGTGGCGTGTAACAATAACACACTGGTTGTTTTCAATATCTTTAGGTCCTATTTCAATTCTTACGGGAACGCCTTTCATTTCGTATTCCGCAAATTTCCAGCCGGGTGTGTTGTTTGAATCATCCATTTTAACACGGCAAACATTTTTAAGTCTGTTTGTAAGTTCGGTTGCTTTTTCTATAACACCTTCTTTGTGTTGTGCAACAGGAATAACAACTGCCTGAATAGGAGCAACTGCAGGCGGTAAAACAAGACCGTTATCATCGCCGTGGGTCATAATAATTGCACCTATAAGTCTTGTAGTCATGCCCCAAGATGTTTGGAATGGGTATTTAAGTTTGTTTTCTTTATCTGAAAATTGAATTTCAAATGCTTTTGCAAATCCGTCGCCGAAATAGTGTGATGTGCCTGCCTGAAGAGCCTTGCCGTCGTGCATAAGGGCTTCAATGCAATATGTTCTTTCGGCACCTGCAAATTTGTCGCTTTCTGTTTTCATGCCCTGAACAACAGGTATTGCCAAATATTTTTGGCAAAATTCGGTATAAACATTAAGCATTCTTTCTGTTTCTTCAATAGCTTCCTTGGCTGTTGCATGCAATGTGTGGCCTTCCTGCCATAAAAATTCACGGGAACGAAGAAACGGCCTTGTGGTTTTTTCCCATCTTACAACAGAAACCCATTGGTTATAAAGTTTCGGTAAATCTCTGTAAGATTGAACAATATTTTTAAAGTGTTCGCAGAAAAGTGTTTCGGAAGTGGGGCGAACACAAAGTCTTTCTTCAAGTTTTTCGCTTCCGCCGTAAGTTACCCAAGCACATTCAGGTGCAAAACCTTCAACATGGTCTTTTTCTTTTTGCAAAAGACTTTCCGGAATAAACATGGGCATGCAAACATTTTCATGACCTGTTTCTTTAAACATTCCGTCCAGTATTTTTTGAATATTTTCCCAAATTGCATATCCGTAAGGTCGAATAACCATACATCCTTTAACGCTTGTGTATTCCACAAGTTCTGCTTTTTTGCAAATGTCGGTGTACCACTTTGCAAAATCTTCATCCATAGATGTAATGTTGTCAACCATTTTCTTTTGATTTTGTGCCATAATTCCTTGCCTTTCCGCAGTGTTTTACTATATTATAATTTTATACTTATAATAGTTGCCTAAAACATTATAAACCAATGTTTGCCATAAGTAAATATTATTTTTTGCTAAATTTTTTGAACAAAACGCAGCTTTTTTTTATGTTTTGGTTATTACATATTTCTTAAAAGTGTTGAAAAGGTAAAATAGAAGTAATATAATTAAGATGATTTAAGGAACAGGAGGTGTGTGATATTGTTCGTTCCGGTAGCAATGAAACTTGATTTGCAACAAGAATTGTTAGAGCAACTGGAAATCGAAGAAGTTTTTAGTTTTCACATAGGCAGCCTTGAAATCAGCGTTGATGAAACAACTGTTGTTTCGTGGATAATTATGGCAGTGTTGGCAGTTGCCGCCTTCTTTTTAACACGAAATTTAAAAGTAACAGGTAAGCTTTCAAAACGTCAAATTTTGCTGGAAACAGCTTATGAAAAATCTGTAGACTTCTTTATGGGAATAGTCGGAAAAGAAGGAAAAGGTTACATACCGTGGCTTATGAGCATGGCGCTGTTTATCGGCGTTTCAAACATTATAGGCTTGTTTGGTTTTAAACCGCCCACAAAAAGCATGCAGGTAACGGCAGCAATGGCACTTACAAGCATTGTTATTGTTGAGTTTGCCGCTTATAAAAGCAAAGGCGTTGGCGGCAGGTTAAAGGCATTTACAAAACCGGTTTGGATTGTAACACCCATTAATTTAATGGAAATTGTTACAAAGCCCCTTTCACTTTGCCTTCGTTTATTCGGTAATGTAATCGGTGCTTTCATTATTATGGAACTTATCAAAGCAGTTGTTCCTGTGGCATTGCCAACAGTGTTCAGTTTGTATTTTGATATTTTCGACGGTTTGCTTCAAGCATACATTTTTGTATTTCTTACAGGTCTTTATATTAAAGAGGCTGTGGAATAAAGTAAAACAGTTAACTAACAAAAATTTTAATTTATGTTAAAGGAGAAAAAGTTATGGGAATCGCATTAGGAGCAGCAATCGCTGTATTGGCAGGTATTGGCGCAGGTATCGGTATCGGTATCGCAACAGGTAAAGCAGTTGAAGGTATTGCACGTCAGCCGGAAGCAGCAGGTCAAATCAGAACAACTCTTATTCTTGGTTGTGCACTTGCAGAAGCAACAGCTATTTACGGTTTCGTTGTAAGTATTCTTGTTATCTTCATGCTTAAATAAGTTTTTTCGGCGTATATTTCAGAAAATACTGTTAAATTCTTTAATGAAAGGAAACGCAGTTAATGTTAAAATTTGACTTTAATATTGTGTTTACGCTGATTAACTTAATTCTCTTCTTCATTTTAATGAGGTTGTTTCTTTTCAAACCCATTAAAAAAGTTATTGATCAGCGTAATGAATTGATTAATAAACAATTTCAGGATGCTCAAGACGCACAAAAGCAGGCAGATGAGCTTAAAACTCAGTATGAGGCACAGCTTGCCGGCGTTGAGGATGAAAAAAATCAAATTATTGTAGATGCCAGAACATCTGCAAAAACAGAGTATGATAATATCCTTGACCGTGCAGAAAAGGATGCCGAAAAAATTAAGGCAGATGCTAAAAAAGCATCCGACATTGAATGTGAAAATGCAAGACTTGCAGTTAAAGAAGAGATTGCAACACTTGCTATGGAAACAGCACAAAAGGTTATCGGTGAAAGTGCTTCGGCAAAAACCGATAAGGAAATCTATGACAAATTTTTAAGTGAAGGCAGTGAAAAGTAATGAGTATGGATAGTTATATCGGCGCACTGCTTTCTTCACAGGTAAGTGTGTCAAGCTTAGAGGATGCATTAAGAATTTTGCGTTCAAACAAAGAACTTGAAAAAATTCTTGATAATCCAAATGTTTCTCATGTTGAAAAAGAAAGTGTTATAAACGATATTTTCGTTCCGTCGGTTAAGCCTTTCATCATTAAACTTGCCACAGATTGCAACGTTTATAATTTGGAAGGAATTATTGACGCTTATAATACAGAAATTAACAAACAAAATAATGTGGTAGATGCGGTTATTTATTGTGTAACTCCGCCTGATGAAAACCAAATTAAAGGTATTAAAGAATATATTTGCAGGCAGGAAGGTACTTCCGATGCAAATGTTAAAATTGTTAAAGACGAAAACCTTGTAGGCGGTTTTGTTATTCGTGTAAACGATAAGGAATATGACTTTAGCTTAAAAAGTAAGTTTGATTCCATTAAAAACAAAATTATGAAATCCGCTAAGGACACAAGTGTGGACCAAGCCTCCGTTATTGCAGTTTTAAGGCAGGATGTTAAAGATTTTGAAGAACGCACAGACGTTGAAGAAATCGGCACAGTTGTTCGTGTAGGTGACAGTATTGCCACAATTAACGGACTTGACCATGCAATGTACGGTGAAATCGTTGTTTTTGAAAACGGCGTAAAGGGCATGGTTCAAGATATTAAAAAATACCAAATCGGTGTTATTATCTTTGGTTCCGATGTGGGAATTCATCAAAATACAAAAGTTAAAAGAACACATAAAAAAGCAGGTGTTCCGTGCGGCGAAGGTTTTATCGGCAGAGTCGTTAACGCTCTTGGCGAACCTATTGACGGTAAAGGCGATATAGAGGCAGACGATTATAGGCTTGTTGAAAACAGCGCTCCGCCAATCGTAGACAGAAAGTCTGTTTGCGAACCTCTTGCAACAGGTATTCTTGCCATTGATTCTATGTTCCCAATAGGCAGAGGTCAGCGTGAGCTTATTATAGGCGACCGTCAAACAGGTAAAACATCTATTGCCATTGATACAATTTTAAACCAAAAAGGAAAAAATTGTATTTGCATTTACAATGCTATCGGTCAAAAGGCTTCAACGGTTGCAAAACTTGTTAACACCCTTGAAAAACACGGCGCAATGGATTACACAATCGTTGTTTGCTCTACTGCTGCAGACCCGGCATCACTTCAGTATATTTCCCCGTATTCGGCAACAGCTATTGCAGAATATTTTATGTTTAAAGGCAAAGATTGCCTTATAGTATATGATGATTTAAGTAAGCACGCAGTTGCTTACCGTGCATTGTCATTACTTCTTGAGCGTTCTCCGGGACGTGAAGCTTACCCCGGCGACGTTTTCTATCTTCATTCAAGACTTCTTGAACGTTCAAGCCGTCTTTCTGATGAATTGGGAGGCGGTTCAATTACTGCTTTGCCTATTATTGAAACGCAGGCAGGCGACGTTTCTGCTTACATACCTACAAACGTAATTTCAATTACAGACGGTCAGATTTTCCTTGAAAGCGATTTGTTCTTCAGCGGTCAACGTCCGGCTGTTAACGTAGGTCTTTCTGTTTCACGTGTAGGCGGTGCGGCTCAAACAAAAGCAATGAAAAAAGCTGCCGGTTCACTTCGTGTTGATTTGGCTCAGTACAGAGAAATGGAAGTGTTCACACAGTTCTCTTCTGATTTGGATGAAGAAACAAAAGCAGGTCTTGTTTACGGTAAAGGACTTATGGAATTGTTAAAACAGCCTCTCGGTAATCCGCTTTCTCTTTCAGATATGGTTATTACACTTGTGGCTGCAATCAATAAGTGCTTTGTTGATGTACCTGTTGAAAAAATAAAGGCTTATCAGGCAGATATGCTTAATTTTGTGGCTTCTTCATATCCTCAAATTCCTTCAATGATTGAAAAGGGCAAGGATTTGGACGATGATATTAAGCAGCAAATTTTAAGCGCCGTTAATGAATTTAAGAAGGTAAATAATGGCTAACGCAAGAGAAATTCAAAGCCGAATGAAGTCTATTAAAGACACTATGAAAATTACAAACGCAATGTATATGGTGTCTTCTTCAAAACTTCAAAAGGCAAGAAGAGATTTAAAAAATACAGAGCCTTATTTCTATATGATTCAAGACAGCCTTGCAAGAATTCTTGCAATTTCTCCTGATGTAGGTAATGAGTTTTTTGACCAGCGTCCGGAAAAAAAAGGCAGTAAGCGTAAAATCGGTTATCTTGTAATAACTGCCGATAAGGGTCTTGCAGGCGCTTATAACCATAATGTTATTAAAGAAACCGAAGAGCTTATTAAAAACGAAGAGGAAGATTTGCTTTTTGTTGTAGGTCAGGTGGGCAGGCATTATTTTGAAAAAAAAGATATTCCTGTTGCAATGCATTTTAATTACACCGCTCAAAATCCAACAATGAATAGGGCAAGGCACATTGCTGATTTGCTTGTTGATTTGTTTTACAGCGGCAAAATTGATGAAGTTTATGTTATTTATACAAAAATGGTAAATTCAATTACCGTTGAAGTTGAAAAACGTAAAATTCTTCCTCTTTCTAAAGAAAGATTAGAAGATAAGGTAAATGATAACCGTTATGATTTGGCAGAATTTTTGCCGGATGCACAAACGGTGTTTAATAAGATTGTGCCAAACTATGTTGCAGGCTTTATTTACGGTGCACTTACGGAATCTTATTGCAGCGAGCATAATTCAAGAATGATGGCTATGCAAACCGCAACAGATGCCGCAACAGATATGATAAAACAGCTTGATATTATGTATAACCGTGCAAGGCAGGCGGCAATTACTCAGGAAATTACAGAGGTAATTGCAGGTTCAAAGGCACAAAAGAATAAATCATAATTTTGTTAACGCAAAATTTACGGTAGGAGGAATCCTAAATGAATATAGGCAAAATTGTTCAGGTAATGGGTCCTGTTATTGACGTTGAGTTTGAAAGAGACCTTCCGTCATTAAAAGACGCCCTTGTAGTAGAATCCGACGGTAAAAAACTTGTTATGGAGGTTGCACAGCAAATCGGTAACAATGTGGTAAGATGCATAATGCTTTCCGCTTCCGAAGGCCTTTACAAAGATATGACGGTTACTGCAACAGGAAAGGCAATTTCCGTTCCCGTAGGTAAAAAATGTCTTGGCAGACTTTTTAATGTTACAGGTGATACTATTGACGGCCTTGAAGACTTAGGCAGTCAAGAGCATTGGGAAATTCACCGTGATCCGCCAAGTTTTGAAGAGCAGTCTGCAAATGTAGAAATACTTGAAACCGGCATTAAAGTTATAGACCTTTTAACACCTTATTCAAAGGGCGGTAAAATCGGTTTGTTCGGCGGTGCAGGTGTAGGTAAAACGGTACTTATTCAGGAACTTATTACAAATATCGCAAATCAGCACGGCGGTTATTCTATTTTTACCGGTGTAGGTGAACGTTCAAGAGAAGGTAACGACCTTTGGAACGAAATGAAAGAATCCGGCGTTATTGAAAAAACAGCACTTGTGTTCGGTCAAATGAACGAACCCCCCGGAGCACGTATGCGTGTTGCCGAAACAGGTTTAACAATGGCAGAATATTTCCGTGATGTAGACCATCAGGATGTGCTTCTCTTTATAGATAATATTTTCCGTTTCGTTCAGGCAGGTTCAGAGGTTTCGGCACTTTTGGGCAGAATGCCGTCAGCAGTAGGTTATCAGCCTACTTTGGCTACAGAAATGGGTCAGCTTCAAGAAAGAATCGCTTCAACCAAAAACGGTTCAATTACATCGGTTCAGGCTGTTTATGTTCCTGCCGATGACTTAACAGACCCTGCTCCGGCAACAACATTCGCTCATTTGGACGCTACAACGGTTCTTTCAAGAAAAATTACCGAAAAAGGTATTTATCCTGCTGTTGACCCTCTTGAGTCAAACAGCCGTATTCTTGAACCCGATGTAGTAGGCGAAGAGCATTACAATGTTGCAAGGCGTGTTCAGGAATATTTGCAAAAGTATAAGGAATTACAGGATATTATTGCTATTTTAGGTATGGAAGAACTTTCAGAAGAAGATAAGTTAACCGTTTATCGTGCAAGAAAAATCGAAAAGTATCTTTCACAGCCGTTCCATGTAGCCGAAATGTTTACAGGCTTAAAAGGTGTTTATGTTCCGGTCAGCGAAACCGTTAAAGGCTTTAAGTCTATTATTGACGGCGAACTTGACGATGTGCCGGAAGCAGCATTCTTCAATGTAGGCACTGTTGATGATGTTCTTGCAAAGGCAAAAACATTAGAGTAAACGGGTGATTTTATGGATACATTTAAGTTAAATGTTGTTGCATCAAATAAGGTCTTTTTTGACGGCGAATGTGAAAGCATTACCGTTCCTTATTGTGACGGCGGCGGTCAGTGTTTTTTGGCACACCATGCAAACACCGTTATGCCTATTGATGTAGGTGAATTAACAATCAAAACGGCAAACGGCGAAAAAATATTTGCTTTAATCGGCAGCGGTTTTTTGGAATTTTTAAACAATACTTGTAAAATTGTTTGTGTTTCTGCCGAATTGCCAGAGGAAATTGACGAAAAGCGTGCACAGGAAGCGAAAGAACGTGCAGAAGAGGAACTTCGCCAAAAATTAAGCCAAATGGAATATAATGCAACAAAGGCTAATCTTGCCAGAGCTATGGAAAGAATTAAAGTTAAAAACAGGCACGAAATTTAACATATTTATAATTTTAGGGAAAGCAAATTTGCTTTCCCTGCTTGTGTATTAAGAGGTGGTTAAAATAAGCATAAAAATTATTGCAACGGATTTGGACGGAACTTTAATGGCTCCCGACCATATAACGGTAACCGAAAAAACAAGAAATGCATTGGAAAAAGCACATTCATATGGTGTGAAAATTGCAATAGCTACAGGCAGAACCTTATCTGTAATCAACAGCGTAAGAGAGCAAATACCTTTTGTTGATTATATTATTTATTCAAACGGTGCGGCAGTTTATGATTGCGATAATGAAAAAACAATTTACAGCCGTTTTATGCCGCGTGATATTGTGGAAACTATTGTTGATTTCTTGGAAAAATATCCTGTTTATTATGAGGTTTATTCAGGCGGCACACAGCATGCTCAGCCTGATAAAGCAGGTTATTTTCAAAATAAAGATTTGCCCCAGGAATTTCTTGACGAATATATGAAAAATATAGTTTCTCACGATGATGTTGCCGACTTTGCTAAAAACAACGATGTTGAAAAAATTAATGTTTATTATTTTCAGGGTGAACATTATGAAGAAATAAAAAATTTCTTGTTTTCTGTTGACGATATAGAGTGTACTTCTCCCGTTTCAGGCGATATTGAAATGACATTCGGCGGAGTAAATAAGGGCAAAGCGCTTGACGGAATTTGTAAAAAATACGGTATTTCTCAATCGCAGGTTATGGCGTTTGGTGATGCAAATAACGATATTGAAATGCTTCAATATGCCGAATACGGCTTTGCAATGGAAAACGGAAGCGATGTTTGTAAAAAATCGGCAAAGTATATTGCTCCATCAAATGCAAACGACGGCGTTGCAGTAAGCGTTGAAAAATATGTGCTTAAAAACATTAAACCCAAATTGCTTGTTTCTGCCTGCTTGCTTGGGCATAATTGTAAATATAACGGCAAAAACAACTATAATAAAGATGTTGTTGAACTTGAAAATAAGTTTGAAATTATTCCCGTTTGCCCGGAAACTTTCGGCGGATTGCCGATTCCCCGTGTGCCTAATGAGATTATAAACGGCAGGGCAATTTCAAAAAACGGCGAAGATTTTACAAAGCAGTATATTGACGGCGCAGAAAAAACGTTATATATTGCAAACGAAAGCAATGCAGTTTATGCTGTTTTAAAAGAAAAAAGTCCATCTTGCGGTCACGGTGTTATTTATGACGGCACATTTACATCAACATTAACACCCGGCAATGGAATAACGGCACAAATGCTGCTTGATAACGGCGTTTTGGTGTTTGGCGAAAGCGAAATTGCCAAGCTTCTTGACGAAATCGATTTTTAAATATATAATGTGTTTACTTAACAGTGTTTGGGGGTTTGGTTTATGCCTGAAACTTTAAAGAAAATACTTGCCGTTGTTTGTTGTGTTTTTGTTTTGGCAACAGCATTTGCAGGTTGCTCATCAAGTGCGGATAACAGCGGTGATACAACAAAACAAATTACAACAGATAAGGCAAAAATTAAAGATGCAGACGCCATTGCGCTTATTAAAACTTATTCTGCCGATGAATTGGGACTTGACGGTTCTGTAGATGATTATAAAATTATGGTTGGCAGTAGCGGCGAAAAAATAGATAATGATTATTATGTTAAAGTAATTGCCGCAAAAATTTCAGAACCTGATGCAAACGGCAGTGTTAGTATAGAACAGTACGGCCAGTATTATATCAGCTATGACGGTAAAACAATTTTAAGCTATAATTCCGATACAAGCGAATATGTTCCTATGAAAGAAGTTCATGAAATTCCGCAAACTACTTTAAGTGAGCATAACGACTGATTTTTTTGGCAAAAAGGGGATTAACAGTCCCCTTTTGCTTTTTTGTTTATAAGGGTGTTTAAATTGATTTTGAAATATAAAAATTTTGTTTCTGTAATTTCAAACACGGCGTTCGTTGCAGAAAATTCAACAATAATCGGCAGTGTCGAAATTAAAAATAACGCTTCTGTTTGGTTTGGCGCAGTTATAAGAGGCGACAGTGAACCTATAACTGTGGGCGAAAATTCAAATATTCAGGATAATTGTACTGTGCATTCTTCAACGGGTTGCCCTGTTAGTATAGGCAATAATGTCACAGTCGGTCATAATGCAGTTGTTCATGGGTGTACAATCGGCAATAACTGCCTTATCGGAATGGGCAGCACGGTAATGAACGGTGCGGTTATAGGAAATAATTGTGTTGTGGGTGCCGGCGCTCTTGTTACGGAAAATAAGGTTTTTTCGGATAATACGCTTATTGTGGGCGTTCCCGCAAAAGCAGTTGGCGTTGTTGATGAAAATGCCGTTAAAATGATAACCGAAAATGCCGTTCATTATGTTGAATTGGCAAAAGAATATAAAAATATGCAGTAGTGTTTTTAAGGGGTAAGAATATGAGCAAAATTGTTAACAAAATAGTGTCCGCCGGTGTAAAGTTGTTTAACGGACTTTCTCAGGAAGAGGCACAAAAAAACATAACCGATAAAACAGTTACTCCCGGTATGCCGAAAATTTTAAGAAAAGCGGCGGCAGAAGGCGCTGTTTTATTAAAAAATGATTCTGTTTTACCTTTTAAAGAAAATACTTCTGTTTCTTTGTTCGGCAGGGTGCAGCTTGAATGGTTTTATACAGGTTACGGTTCAGGCGGCGAGGTAGTAAATCCTTATGCCGTTAATCTTGCAGACGGAGTTAGAAACTGCAACAGTCTTCTTTTAAATGAAAATTTGGCAGATATTTATAAAACTTGGAATGATTCAAATCCCATTGACTATGGTTATTGGGGGCATTGGCCAAGGTGTTATGATGAAATGCCTCTTACCGCAGAAATTGTTAATAACGCAAATTCTCTGTCTGACGCCGCAGTAATAACTATCGGCAGGTCATCGGGAGAAGACAGGGAAAATGCTCTTGAAAAAGGCAGCTATTATTTAACTGATGAAGAAGAAAATATGCTTTCCCTTGTAACCGAAAAGTTTGATAAAACGGTTGTACTTCTTAATATCGGCGGAATTATGGATTTGTCTTGGGTGGAAAAATATAATGTGGGCGCTGTTTTAATTGTTTGGCAGGGCGGCATGGAAAGTGGAAACGCTGTTTGCGATTTGCTTTGCGGCAATGTTACGCCAAGCGGTAAGTTAACGGATACAGTGGCACGTTATTATGAAGATTATCCTTCCGCAAATAATTTCGGCGGCAGATTTTTTAATAATTATGAAGAAGATATATATGTAGGTTATCGTTATTTTGAAACTTTTTATAAAGATAGGGTGTTGTTCCCCTTTGGCTTTGGTTTGTCTTATACCGAATTTGAAATTAAGTTTGAAAAGGCAAAAGTTAAAGACGATAAAGTATTTATTGAAGTTAAAGTTAAGAACAGCGGTGAGTATAGCGGAAAACAGGTTGTGCAGGTTTATGTGCAAAAACCGTGTGCTCCTATAGGAAACCCTGCAAAAGCTCTTGTTGCTTTCAAAAAAACATCATTGCTTAAACCGGGTGATAAGGAAAAACTTTTATTTGAAATTCCTGTGAGTGATTTTGCTTCTTACGATTCGGTCGGTGCAACAGGTAATCCTTATTCATATGTTATTGAAAAAGGAAAATATGTTTTGTATGTCGGCGATAATGTGCGTGATGCATGTTCGGTTTTTGAATATGATGTTGAAGATAATATTTTAATTCAAGAGTATTCACAGGTAATGGCTCCAAAGAAAAGTTTTGATGTTTTTGACGCCAAAAAAGGCGAGAACGGATATATTTTGGCAAAGCGCAGTGTGCCTACCGATTTTGTGGATTTAAAAGCGGTAATTGAAAAAAATATGCCTGCCGAAATTCCGCAAACCGGTGATAAGGGTATAAAATTGGCTGATGTTAAAAACGGCACAGCAACTATGGAACAGTTTGTTGCTCAACTTGATTTTGATGAGCTTGAGGCAATTACCCGTGGCGATTATACTATGAACAGTCCTTTAGGTGCAAAGGGCAACGCAGGTGCTTTCGGCGGCGTTTTGCCATCTCTTCGCAGTAAAGGTGTTCCTGCCGTTATTACTACAGACGGTCCGTCGGGTATCAGGCTTTACAGCTCATGTTCGTTAATTCCAATCGGCACACTTTTAGCATGCTCGTTTGATGAATCGCTTGTGGAAGAGGTGTATGGCGCAGTCAGCCGTGAAATGGTTGAAAAAGGCACAGATATGCTTTTGGCACCGGGAATGAATATTCACCGCAATGTGCTTTGCGGCAGAAACTTTGAATATTATTCAGAAGACCCTGTTGTAACCGGAAAAATTGCCGCAGCAGCAGTTAGGGGAATTCAATCTTGCAGTGTATCTGCCTGTCCAAAGCATTTTGCTTGCAATAACCAAGAGTTTAGACGAAATAAAAATGATTCCCGTGTTTCTGAAAGAGCATTAAGAGAGATATATTTAAAGGGCTTTGAAATTTGTGTAAAGGAAAGTAGTCCTAAAGCAATAATGACCTCTTATAATAAAATCAATTCTGTTTACAGCCATTATAATTATCAGCTTTGCACAACAGTTTTGCGTAGGGAATGGAATTACAAAGGCGTTGTAATTACGGATTGGTGGATGCAAAAAGGAAGAAGCCATGAATTTGAAAATGTTACCGATAATGCTTACAGAATCAGAGGCGGCATAGACGTTTTAATGCCCGGCGGTTCACGAACAGGCAAAAGAAGGCCTGACGGCTCTGTTAAAAGGTCGTTTGAAAGCGGCGGAATTACATTGGGCGAGCTTCAGCAAACGGCTGTTCATGTTTTAAATCATGCTATGAATTCTACGGCAATGAACAGATAATAATAATTTAATCCGAAGTGTTTTGCATTACTGTTTGATGTAATGTTTAATGCTTCGGATTTTTTTCTTGACAAAATTTAATTTTTATATTATATTTTATATAGGTTAGTTTTAACTAACCTTTGTTTTTAAATGTCGGTTAGTGAAAGCTAACTTGCTTGAAAGAAGGTTTTTTATTTGGCTTTAATAGAATTTAAAAATGTTACAAAGCAATTTTTTACGGGTATGCACGTTATTAACGCCCTTGATGATGTATCTTTTGAAATTGAAGAGGGCGAGTTCGTTGTGATTTTAGGACCCAGCGGTGCAGGTAAATCTACTTTGCTTAATTTGCTTGGGGGAATGGACACAGCAACAAAAGGCGAAATAAATGTGGCAGGTCAAAATATTGTGGGTTTGGGCGATAAAGCGTTAACAAAATACAGGGCTTCGCAAGTCGGTTTTGTTTTTCAGTTTTATAATTTAATTCCCACTTTAACCGCTCTTGAAAATATTGAATTGGTTGCGGATGTTTGTAAAAATGCTATACCTGCTCAAAAAGTATTGGAACAGGTTGGCTTGGCAGACCATAAATATCAGTTCCCGGCTCAGCTTTCCTGCGGCGAACAGCAACGCATTTCCATTGCTCGTGCAATAAGCAAAAATCCCAAAATGCTTCTTTGCGATGAACCTACAGGTGCGTTAGACAGCGAAACCGGTGTGCAAATTTTAACATTGCTTCAAGGTTTAAGCTTAAATGAAAATAAAACGGTTATTATTGTAACTCATAACTCGGCAATAGCACAGGCGGCACATAAAGTAATTCACGTAAAAAACGGTAAAATCGAATCCGTGGAGATTAATGAACATCCAAAAGCTGTCAGCGAGGTGAATTGGTAAATTAAGTTTACCTTCATTTTTAATAAGTGCAGCAGTAACTCTCGGTGTGTCTGCTCTTGTAAGCTTAATGTTTACAAAGCGAATTAAACGGCTTGATATGGTTGGCTCGTTAAAGGGCGTTGAATAAATTTTTTAAGGGGTGGCTTTATGCTTGAAAAATATTTGGTTGAACATTGTGCGCCTACATTGGCGTCGATTAAAACGGCAAATTTGTTCAATTATTCTTTTGATAATGAAGAAAATCTGTTTGAAAGCATAAATTATTGGAACAAAGAACTTTGCTCAAAAGGTGTTCAGTTAATACTAATGAAAGTTCATAATAAAGGTGCTCTTGTTTATGTGTGCCGCAAAGACAGGCTTGAAAAAGATTTAAATAAAGACGGCGTTAAGGAGTTTTTGGAAGAATATGGTTATGAAAGCAACAATGCCGATTATGCAATAGAAAGGCTTAAGTCCAGACTTGCATATTCCGATGATTTTCCTCATGAAATAGGCGTATTTTTAGATTATCCTTTGGGTGATGTTAAAGGCTTTATTTCAAATTCAGGCGCAAATTGCAAATGCACAGGCTGTTGGAAGGTTTATTGCAATGAGTGTGATGCAAGAAAAACCTTCGCAAAATTTAATAAATGCCGCAATGTTTATTCACGTATTTGGGGGGCAGGTCAGCGAAATGTTATGCAGCTGACTGTGGCATCATAAAAAATTTAAAGGGGTCGATGATTGTTCATCGGCTCCTTTTTATTGTACATAAAAATGTACTCATTTTGAATTGTTGTTGATATGCTTTATTAATTGTGTTAAGTTTTAATTGTAAAGGGTAACCTTTATTAAAAAGAAAGGATGTTTTTTATGATTTTTCTTGCACTTTTAAAATTTCTTACTGTTGATATGGCTTCGTTGTTAATAAAGTTTTTATTTTTACCTTTAAAAATTTTTACTTGGTGGATTAAATAAATTATCCGCCTGATTTGCAAGCGGATAATCGGTTGTTTTTATTTTTTGTTGTTATCAAAACTTGGGTTAAAGGCATAAAAGTTTTTGCTGTTCATTCGGTCTGTCAGTAATCGTAATCCTTCGCCAAATCTTTGGTAATGCACAATTTCACGCTCTCTTAAAAATTTAATAGGCTCAATAACATCAGGGTCGTCAACAAGCCTTAAAATATTGTCATAAGTTACACGTGCTTTTTGTTCGGCTGCAAGGTTTTCGTTTAAGTCAGCAATAGGGTCGCCGGTGCTTTGCATTGAAGCCGCCGTCCAAGGAAAACCGCTTGCGGCTGTGGGATAAACGCCAACTGTGTGGTCAATAAAATACGGCGCAAAACCCGGATTTTCTTCAATTTCTTTTTCAGTTAAATTTTTTGTAAGCTGGTGAACAATAGTGCCGATCATTTCAAGATGTCCAAGCTCCTCGGTGCCAATGTCCGTCAGCAAACCCTTTAATTCCGGCGTGGGCATTGAGTATCTTTGTGATAAATATCTGAGAGATGCACCAAGTTCCCCGTCAGGACCGCCGTATTGCGAAATAATAAGGCTTGCGGCTTTTGGGTCGCAGTGCTTTATGTTAATTGGGTATTGTAATTTTTTTATATAGTTAAACATAAATTTACTCCTTAAAATTTATTTATTACATTTTATGAGCAAATTTAATTTTTGTTATGATCAGCATAATAAAGCGGCGTAATATAAGTAAAAAAACAATAGTAAGTGTTGTTTGTTATAATCAATTTGCAATATTGTTAAAATAAAAAAACGGCATATCTATGCCGTTTTCGTTTTTTATTATCTGTTTATTTCAACATTTCCAAAATTTCATCTTTTTCCATATATCCTACGGAAATGTTTTTTGTTTGTCCGTTTTCTATAACGGCAAGTGTTGGAATACTGTGGATTGAAAACATTGCCGCTGTTTCCGGTGATTCGTCAACATTTACTTTGCAAACAGTATATGTTTTGGAAATTTCTTCAACCGCCGGTGCCAACATTTGGCACGGTCCGCACCAGTCGGCATAAAAATCAACTAGTATTTTTTCTTCGCTTTTATCTAAAACCTTTTCTTTAAAATCAGAATCATCTGCATGAAATAACATAATTTTTTCTCCTTTATTTTGATTTGTAGTAGAGCCTGCAATGGCAGTAGCCCTCAAAATTTTCATCGGCTATTTGGTCTCTGAATTCCTTGCACATACAAATGTTGTCATCTGTTTTATCAAGTTTACAGGGGCAATAACCGTCTTTTGCTTTTAAACCTTTTCTTATTGCATCCACAATCTTTTTGTTTTCATTAAAAGTAATTTTCATTAGCTGTTCCGTCCTTTTAATATTGTAGTAACAAAATAATCTTGGTTTATTTTTTCCGTTTTTCACTATAATATAATTATAAAACTTTTA
>OMBQ01000231.1_pt1 | contig 72902 bp, 58 predicted proteins | sample 1674311 | NCBI WGS metagenome assembly OMBQ01 (sample SAMEA103958160, study PRJEB25191) | human gut metagenome | biome: human-associated habitat [ENVO:00009003]; feature: intestine environment [ENVO:2100002]; material: feces | place: Germany | collected 2013/2015 | reverse complement strand
GGTGCCGTTCTTTTGCAACTCGAAAGAATGGCACAACCCCGCCGTGTTTACGGCGAAATATATAAAAACATATATTAGTAAATATTATTGATTTACAAGAATCCCCCCTGTCATCTTCGATGACGTCTCCCCTTTGACAAGGGGGGCTTTTATTTTATAAATTTCGATTACTGCGAAGCTCTTTTTGTTCCCTTCATCTGCCACCGGCAGCGGTCGCAAACAAGCCCTTTAACAAAGAAAACTTATTTTCATAACATTAAAAATTTAAACTTTTTATAAATTTATTGAAATATCGGCGTTTATAATATATAATGTTGTGTGATGTTTTTTAAAGGGGATGAATAAGTGGGTAGCTCATCTTACGATATTGATGATATATTAAACGAAGTACGAAAAAGGCGCCAAGAGCAGGAAATTGCCGTTAAAGGTGTGGCTTTTACAGCCGAAACGGACGAAAAAACGCCTGAATTAAATGAAAACGCCGTTGAAAATAAAGAAGAAAATAAAATTGTTGAAGAAAATCTTCAGCCTGAAAGCAACGAAAGTGAAAATGAAACTGAAAGCACGGAAGTTGCCGCAGATAATGATACGCAGGAAGAAACGGTTGAAGAGCCTGTAAACGAGAATGAAGAAAAAGGCTTTAATCAAGATAATTTTATTTCAAATAAAGATATAAAAACAAAGCCGGCAACTCAAAAGGCAGACGGCGAGGTAGACCTTTTTTCTCTTTCAGACAGTCTTGAAGACCCTGAAGTTTTTGTAAAAAGCAAAAAGAAAAACGAAGAGAAGAAAAAGAAGAAAAAAAAGAAAACCGCAACAATTATTATTACCGTTGTTATAATTCTTATTGCCGCATTGGTAGCAGGTGGTGTTTTTGCCTACAGTTATTTTAACAAATTGCTTGATGATACTACCGACAAGGAAACTCCGTCCCTTGCTTCTACAGAAGAGTGGCACGGAATGGACAAGCTTGAAGAAAACTTTAACCCTATTTATGAAGACTCAAGCGCAAATATTTCAACATACAAAAGTATGGTGAAAAAATGGTATAAAAACGGAACTCCTGCATCTTCCACTCATGTTTTGAATATTCTTTTAATCGGGGAAGATACAAGGGAAGACGAAATTTCAGAGGAAGATACAAGAGCAGACTCTGCAATTATTGCCAGCGTTAATATTGACACGGGCAAAATTATTTTAACATCTATTCTTAGAGATGCTTATTGTTATTGGGAAACAACAGAAGGTGATGAATCTACCGGTCAGTACGGTAAAATTAACGGTGCAATGAGCACCGGTGGTATTGACTGCTATATCAGAACCGTTGAAAATATGTATAAGGTTGATATTGATAACTACGTTGTTGTTAATTTCAGCAGTTTCCAAAGCATTGTTGATACTTTGGGCGGTGTAGATATTGAAATGACCCAAAAAGAAATTAACGAAATTAACAATCACCCAAAGCGTTACAATTATGTAAGCATTGAGGGCGAGGCAGGAATGCACCATTTGCGCGGTGATGAAGCCGTTGCATATTGCAGAATCAGAAAAATAGATTCAGACAATGCCCGTGCAGACAGGCAAAAAACGGTGCTTATGCAGTTGTTTAACAAAATGAAAACAGCTTCTACAGTTAAAATAGTTGAAGTTGCAACAGAAATTTTACCTTATGTTAAGACAGGTATTTCAAAAAATGAAATTATTTCAATAGCAAAATATGCGTTAAAGCACGGCTGGACGCAATATGCTGTTGAAACATATACTATTCCCAACGACGCTGAAACCGACGCAGAGGGCAACACAATTAAAGGCTGTGTGGGCGGAACTTATTACGGCGCTTGGGTTTGGAAAGTAGATTATCCTCTTTATTCTCAAATGACTCAAAACAGAATTTACGGCAAAACAAACGTGGTTCTTGCCGAAAAAAGACCGAAGTTTGATAAATTAAGTTAGGGAGACGATAAAAATGCCGGCAATTACAACAATATCCGGATTTTTAATCAGAATGCTTGTGGCTGTTGTTTTAGGCGGAATAATCGGCACGGAACGCCAGCTTACAAGGCACTACGCAGGAATAGTTACCACAATAATTGTTTGTGTGGGCTCGTTTGCTTTTACAAGTTTTTCATATCTTTCAGGAGATGTTAACGCCGATGTTACAAGAATTGCCGCTCAGGTTGTTTCGGGCATAGGTTTTTTGGGCGCAGGTGTTATTTTATGCGACGGCACAAAAATTAAAGGCATAAATACGGCGGCTACCGTTTGGGCGTCTGCCGCTGTGGGCATACTTTGCTGCCTTGATAAAATTTGGTTTGCCGTTATGATTGCAATGGCAATTTTGTTTGCCCATTTGGTGCTTCACCCTGTTTCCGAATACATAAGCAAAAAGCAAAGGTACGACAATAAAAAGAATGAAGATAAGCAGGAAACGTATTACAGAATTTCCGTTGCCTGCTCGGAAGACAATGCCCCCGAGGTTAAGGAAAAGCTGATTAAAAAAATCAGAGAAACCGACGGAATTTTGTTAAGAAAACTTGAAATGGCAGATTTGGATGACGGCAACGTTAAAGTTCGTGCGGAAATTTCAACCAAAGTTAAAAATAATGAGCTTGTTGAAAATGTGATTGCTTATATCGGCACAAATAAAAATATTATTTCTACCGGCTGGAAAAACAGCACCCACGAGTAGATACAAAAATCCCCCTTTAATAAGGGGGATTATTTTTTATAACTTTTTGCCTGTTTTGTTAAAGGGCTCGTTTGCGACCGCTGCCGGTGGCAGATAAAGGGAGCAAAAAGAGCTTCGTAGCAGTCAAAATTTTTGAGCTAATGAAATGCGATAAAAATTTTGGTTACTGCACGGCGGACGGTCGTTATTTATTATAAGATACTCGTTTAGTCCCCCTTGTTAAAGGGGGATGTCATCGCAGATGACAGGGGGATTCTTGTAAATCAAACAACATTTAAATGAATCCCCCCTGTTTTTGCAAGCAAAAACTTCCCCCCTTTAACAAGGGGGGCTAATTAGTTAAAAACCGGTACCTCTGCTACTGCGTGGCATCTTCCCACATCGTGGGAAATAAAAAAGTCTAATTTTCTTTTGCGGCTGAAATAGGAGCGGTATCCACCACTTCAAGTTTATTTGCCTGCATCCAAAGGGACGGAGTAATGCGAAGTTTATAACCATAGCCTGCATCCATTTGCCAATGTGCCATTGGTGCTTCCGGCAAGCCGTAGCATGATAAAATTGTCATAAGCACGCCGGCATGACCTACGATTGCACTTTCCGTTGTGCCGGTTTTCATTAACCCCTCTACAATTTTTTCAAAGGCGGCGCAAACACGCTGAATAAACTCGGCATTGCTTTCGCCGTAAGGAGTGCGTGCGTTAATATCGCCTTTAATCCAATTTTGAAAATCCTCGTTATTTTCCAAATCTTTGGCGGTACATTCTTCAAATTCGCCGAAATTATACTCAATAAGGTCATTTATAACAAGGGGATTGTTTTGGGGAAACATAATATTTGCCGAATCAAGGCAACGTTTCAGCGGTGATGAAAAAACGGCGCTTACTTGCGGATAATGGTAATGCGCTTTTATACTTTTAAGGCTGTTTATACTATCTGTAGTGAGTGGATAATCTGTATGCCCAATATACTGTGCGTTTAGATTTCCTTTTGTTAAACCGTGCCTAAACAGGTAAATAGTGTATGTTTTCATTTTATAAACCTCCGAAATATGGGAAAAATTACAATTTGTTTACAATGAGTAAAATTGCTTTACTTTTGATATTATGATTTGTATAATACTGAAAGTATAATAAAGTGATGTTAAACGGAAAGAAAGTTTTGTTATGAGCGAAAAAAACAGTAAAAATAAAAAGTTTTCTGAAATATTAAGCAGTTTAAGAAAAGAAAGAGGATGCAGCCAAAAAAAAGCTGCCGGAGATTTGGGAATCAGCCAAGCGCTTTTAAGCCACTATGAAAAAGGCATAAGGGAATGCGGACTTGATTTTGTTATAAAATGCAGTGAATATTACGGCGTTACAACCGATTATTTGCTTGGCGTTTCCGAAAGCAGGTTTGGAATGGACGAAAATTACCTTTCCAAACTTTCCGAAAAAGATGATGACGGTTCGTCTATGGCAACATTAACACAGGCAACAAAAATTATTGTTGAAACGGCAGTTGCCGCAGAAACAGATGTTGCCGATTATTTGCACGATTACTACACCCTTTGTGTTTACCGCGGTGCATTAACTTTGGCAAAGGCAGGTGTTTTGCCAAGCGAGTTGTTTAGGCTTGATAATAATATAGGCAGGGAGTTGGCGTCTGCCGCCATTGCCGTGCTTGACGCAAAGTTTGCTTTTATTGAGGATAATTCAAGAAGCGGAAGCGACAGCCTTGCAAATTCTTCTCTTCATATTTTAATTGAAGAAGCAGAAAATTATATTATGAATAATTTTATTGATTAATATTTAAGTTGCACCCCCCTCTTTAAAGAGGGGGATTATTTTTTAAACCACTTTGTTCTGCTTTAATATAAGAACGTTTGTAAAAAACCGATTATGCGTAAGCGTGGCGGTTTTACGAATGTTAAGGGGGTTATTAGGGGGAATTGCAACTTGTTGCATCCCCCTGATTTGCGTAGTGCCTCCCTTGTCAAAGGGAGGGGGACCGCTTGCGGTGGTGGGATTCTATGGTGCCGTTCTTTTGCAACACGAAAGAATGGCACAACCTCGCCGTGTTTACGGCGCAGTATATTGAAATATATACCAATAAAAGCTATTTAAACTACGAGAATCCCCCCTGTCATCTACGATGACATCCCCCCTTTGACAAGGGGGGCTTAGTTGGAAGAATCCCCCTGTCATCTTCGATGACATCCCCCTTTAACAAGGGGGACTAAATCAGTAAACATTGGCATAAAAAAAACAGTAGGCAGAGCCTACTGTTTTTGTTTATTAGTGCGATTTTAGAAAATTGCAGGATTGGTTTCATCATCCAAAATATATGTATCAGCATCAAAATCGAAACCGTTATCAGGGTTACCATCGCCGCTTGTTGTTGCAATGTTAACAATTGAAAACTTTTCCACTTCAATTTCCGGTGTTTTATAAGTTCTTTTCATCTATCTTTCCTCCACTATTGCTTACTTATTGAGTGTGCATACAGGACCGTAAGCAATTCTTGTTACTTCACCAACGCCCTCTACATTTTCTGTATAAGCAACATATGTTCTGCCGTACAGTGTAGAAACGCTTGAATTTATAGAAGCTGTAAATGTGCCGCTTGAAGAATAATTCTTAATTTCAAGAGCTGCACAAGCACTGCCGCCCTTTGTTGGTTCTGTATTAGTTTTGGAAATAACAACACCAACGCTTATGATTGTGTATTTGCTTGTATCAATGCCTGTGTTTGTAAATTCGCCTGAGATTACAAACTTATCATTTGCAACATAGCCTGTGCTGTATGTAGCAGGAGCTTTATGTTGAATTGTTTGCTTAATATCATCACTTAATTTAATATCATTATTTGGACCCAAAGTGGATGAATCAATATTCTGTTCGGTTATTGCAATATAAGTTACAGAACCTTCTGTTGAAGTATAACGAACAAGGTCTGTTGCTTGATAAGAATCAACAACTGTTACATCACTAACAATTTTAACCCAAGCAAGGAATGTATCTGAACCTGTGTAATTAATTGTGTAGCCTGCATTAAGAGATTCAGGTGTGTTACTGATTGAGCCGTCAATAACAGTAATGTTATTTGCTTGGCTGATTCTTGAACCAACCTGCTTGTAAACAACAGTGCCGTCTGCAGTGCTTACTTTAACCCACTTTGTAAATGTGTATGTTGGGCTTTCTATAGGAGAAACAGTTTCGCCGTTAACGGTTAATGTTTTACCGTCTTCACTAAGAACTGCTGTGCCTGTATAAGAAGTAATTACAGAGCCGTCATAACCTTGAATAATTACAACGCCTTCACCCTTTGTTTTAATATCAAGAGTAACGATTATATCCTGTTGCATAAAGAATGTTTTATCAAACATAGTTAAGTCAATAACAACATCTTTAGCATTAGTTGAATTAGGTGTAGAAACTACACAGCTTACAGTGTGTGAATCATTTAAATAACCCTGTAAATCAAACACATCGTTAATATTTGCAACCTTACCAAATGCGTAAGATTTAGAATTTGTAGCAATTGTACCGTCTACAGTTGAATTAACTGTTAAGGTGAATTTTTGATTTTGAAGGTTTGTGTTTGGATTATCATTTTTATCTTTAACAGTAATATAAGTTAAGGCTTCAGTTACCAAACTGTTAACATAATTTTGACTAACAGAAATTAATGCATTTCCGTTACTGTCAAGGCAAGCATTCATGTTTGATAAAACTTCATTAATTTTTTGCTGTGCCTCTGTTGTATAAACACTTGAATCAAATGTTGATGAAGTGATTATATTACGTACTGCATTAAAAGCACTTAAGTCTGTTGCTCTTTCTAAAAGTCCGTTTTTAGCATTATCAAGAGCTGTTTTGAGAGCAGAACCGCTTGAAGTATCAATATTATCATTTAACCATTCTTCCATATTAAGAAGTGCTTCTTGATATGTTTTCCAAGTATCAGGTGTATAATCACTTGCTTTAAGTTTTTCACCGATACAATTATTATAAGCAGTACGTTCACCGCCTGCGTCTTTATTAGTAATTACAACTTTAATATTTGTAATTACTTTAGTAGTAATGTACTGTTTGTCAAGTTCATCACTTTGATAATGTTCCTCGTAGGAATAATCTTTTTCACCGGTTCCTGAAATTTTACCGTTTAAAACAGTAGTGCCTTTTGTTTCAGTACGTACATCAAGAGCATTAGGAGTTAATGCACCGCAAGTTAAATTACCGTCACCTGCAGAACTCATACTATTGCCGCAACCGGTTGAATCAATGTCCCACCTACTGTTGTACAAATCACCACTAAAATACAAACTGCTTGTATCAATATTTAATTTATATGTATCTGAATTTGCTGAATGGTCTACACCATAGTTATTACCTGAACTTCTGTCTAAATAATAAACAGCTGTTGGCGAATTAACTGTCATAACAGCAGATTTAGTACCAAATAAATTATTTAAATTATATGAATTGGAAGAAAAATAACCGGCAACTTTATTAAAGGCAACACTTGGACCATCTTTGGTCATTGAGTCAATAGCGATTACCCAATCACCGTCATCCCTAACATCAAATGTTGAACTAAACGGTGAATACATTTGTGCAAAATTTTGATTTCCTGATCGGTTTTGCATAACATCACCGCCTGTAGATGAATTTGAGCCACCGGAGAGTGAACCGTAAGAGCCATTAGCCAAAACAAAAATCGGAACAGCACGCTTTTTAGAGTCAGACTTATACTTAACATTAAAAGTAGAAGCGGCAACATGAGTAGCAACCGGGTTTGCTATAACAGGTAACTTGTGATATTCAAATGTACCATCACTAAACGTAAACTTTAATGTTACAGATTTACTGTTATCGGACGGGTCAACAGAATAAGCGGAACCAAGGTCGCCCTTTAAGAGACCATTCTCAACAAAAACATTTGCACCATCAACGCCGACAGCAGTAACGCTTGAAATTGTTTTTTCAGATACAGTTACTTTTGTTTTACATTCACCTGCATATGAACCGTCTGCAATAAAAGAGCCATTCATCATATAGTCGTACTGATGAACATCTGAAATATCGTGCAAAGTTCCGTTAAATGTGCCATGAACATAAATAATTGGATCTGTTGTTACATAGCCTGTAACAGAGTTTTCGTCTTCATATGCTACTGCACCAGCCGCATTGATGCTGAAAGGCAATGCGAAGCAAGACACTGCCATAAGCACTGAAAGCAAAACAGAGAGTAATTTTTTTGATTTTTTTACCATAAATCGTTCACCTCTAATAAACGTTCGGACGAGCCGACATAATTTTACGAAGTTAGTATATTATAATATAGTGCATATGTCAATATAAAATTGAGGGAAAAGTTGGAAAAAATTTACAATTTGTTAAAAAATGTTGAAGATGATGAATCCCACTGTTATATGTTGAATCCCCCCTGTCATCTTTGATGACTTCCCCCCTTTAACAAGGGGGGCTAATTAGAAGAATCCCCCCTGTCATCTTTGATGACTTCCCCCCTTTAACAAGGGGGGCTAAAACAAACGACTTGTAATAAACAACGACCATCCGCCGTGCAGTAACCAAAATTTTTATCGCACTTCATTAGCTCAAAAATTTTGACTGCTACGAAGCTCTTATTGCTCCCTTTATCTGCCACCGGCAGCGGTCGCAAACGAGCCCTTTGACAAGGGGGCTAAATTTTTAAACATCTTTGCCTCCCTTGTGAAAGGGAGGTGGCAACACGCCGTGTTGACGGAGGGATTCTTATGAGGCGTATGTTATTTAATGGAGTCGCTCTATTTTTATATTGAATCCCCCCTGTCATCTTTGATGACATCCCCCCTTTAACAAGGGGGGCTAATTAGAAGAATCCCCCCGAGTTGCTTCGCAACCCACCCCCCTTTGACAAGGGGGGCTTAAAAGGTTCTTTGACAAGGGAGGCTAAATGAGGGGGTTAAAGTGGTTATTTTACAACCTTTATAAATTTATAACCTGCGGAAGTTACGGCTGATTTAATTTTTTCCTCATCAATTTCGCCGCTATTAATATAGGCTTTATTTTCTGAATGGTTTGCAGTTACATCCAATCCTATTTCTGCAAGTGCCTGTGTTACATGGTGTTCGCAATTTGGGCACATCATGCCCTCTATTTCCACATAGGGTTTATTGTTTTTAGATTTGTTAAAAATGCTCATATCAATTTTAATTCCTTTCTTATTACTGTTTGTAATTTTGTTAATATTAACAATATTCAGCCTTAAAGCGTTCATAACAACACAAAAGCTTGAAAGGCTCATTGCAGCAGCGGCAATCATTGGATTTAATGTTAAGCCAAACGCCGGATAAAGCACACCTGCGGCAACAGGAATGCCGATAACGTTATAAATAAACGCCCAAAACAGATTTTCCTTTATATTTAACAGCACACGGCGTGAAAGATTAATTGCTTTTGCCACATCAAGAGGACTGCTTTTCATAAGCACAACATCAGCGGCATCTATGGCAACATCTGTTCCTGCGCCTATTGCAATGCCTGTATCTGCGGCAGTTAAGGCAGGGGCGTCATTAATACCGTCGCCAACCATGGCAACAGAACCGAATTTTTGAAGTGCGGCAACTTTTTCCTGTTTTTCGCCGGGTAAAACCTTTGAAATAACATTATCTATACCCACCTGTTTTGCAACTGCGGCGGCGGTATTATTATTATCGCCTGTAATCATTACAACGGAAACGCCGGAATTTTTAAGCATATTAACTGCGGCAATGCTGTCTTCCCTAACAGTATCAGCAACGGCAATAATGCCAAGAAAATCGCCGCCATATGCAAAAAATAACGGAGTTTTGCCGTTTTGCGCAAGAGTTTCGGCGCCGGATATGAATTTATTTTCTATATCAACATATTTTGAAACAAGTTCTATATTGCCTGCAACAGCTGTTTTGCCGTTAATTTCGGCTGTAACTCCCCCGCCCGGAACCGTTTTATAATTTAAAGTATCAACAAGGATTACACCTTTTTCTTTACAATAATTATTTACGGCTTTAGACAAGGGATGTTCGCTTTTAGCCTCTACCGAATAAGCAAAGTGCAAAAGTTTTTCAACATCATCTGCAACAACATCGGTTACAACAGGATTACCGTTTGTAACAGTACCCGTTTTATCAAAACAAACAATTTGAGATTTACCCGTAATTTCCAAACTTTCGGCAGTTTTAAACAAAATGCCGTTTTTAGCGCCTTTACCGCTGCCGACCATAATTGCAACCGGTGTTGCCAAGCCTAAAGCGCAAGGGCAGCTGATTACAAGAACAGAAATGGAACGGGCAAGTGCAAAGCCGACGGTTGAGCCTGAAACAAGCCAAGCAACAAAAGTTACCAGTGCTATTGAAACAACAACAGGAACAAACACGCCCGATACTTTATCGGCAATTTTAGCGATTGGTGCTTTAGTTGCAGAAGCGTCTGCAACCATTTTAATGATTTTAGACAAATCGGTATCCTCGCCGACAGACACGGCACGGCACCGGGCATAGCCTGTTAAATTAACAGTACCGGCAGAAACCTTATCACCAATGGTTTTATCAACAGGAATGCTTTCACCTGTTAAAGCAGACTCATCTACCGAGCAATCACCGCTGATAATTTTTGCATCAACAGGAACACTGCTGCCTGCTTTTATAACAACAATGTCGTCAAGAGCAACTTCTTCAACAGGAACGGTTGTTTCAACGCCGTTTTTTAGCACAACGGCAGTTTTTGGTGATAAATCCATAAGACTTTTAAGGGCGTTTGTTGTTTTGCCTTTTGAATAATCTTCTAATGTTTTGCCAACGGTTATAAGAGCCAAAATCATAGCGGCAGACTCAAAATACAAATCATGCATATATTCATGAGCGGCGGCTGTGTTGCCGTTTTTAATTTCAACCGTCATTAAAAACATAATAACAGTGCTGTAAACAAATGCCGCACCTGAACCGAGAGCCACAAGAGTATCCATATTAGGTGCTTTATGAATTACGCCTTTAAATCCGCTGACGAAAAAGCGCTGATTAATAACCATAACGGCAACAGTTAAAATAAATTCAAACAAAGCAATGCCAAGATGATTACCGTTTAAAAATTCCGGCACACGCCAACCCCACATCATATGACCCATAGAAACATACATAAGCGGAATAAGAAGAACAACGGACGCAACAAGGCGTTTAATCATTTGCGGTGTTTGTGTGTCTTTAATACTTTCCTTTTCTGAAGATTTATTTTTTGTTCCTTTAACCGAAGCACCGTAACCGGCGTTAACAACAGCGTCAATAATAGTTTGATTATCGGCAGTGCCGTCAACAGCCATTGAATTAGTTAGCAAATTAACGCTTACCGAATTTACGTTTTCCACTTTTGAAACGGCTTTTTCAATTCGTGCGCTGCAAGCGGCACAGCTCATACCGGTAATGTCAAACTCTTTCATATTTATAATCACAACCTTTCTGTTTCTAAAATTAGGTTTAATGTTGAATCTTTGTTTTTGGTAAATACAATTTTTTTATGAATCCCCCCTGTCATCTACGATGACATCCCCCCTTTGACAAGGGGGGCATATCATAAAGGGGGCATATAATATAATTGTATAAATATATAAATAATTACTTCATTAATTTTTGCAAAGTAGCAACAAGGTCGTCCACAGTTTCATCCTTACCTGCTCTAATATCATTTGCAACACAGGTTTTAATATGCTCGGAAAGCAATTCTTTATTAAAAGCGTTTAAAGCGGCGGTAACGGCAGACACCTGATTGATAATATCTGTGCAGTAGGCGTCATTTTCAACCATACCTTTAATGCCTCTGATTTGACCTTCAATTCTGCTTAAACGATTCATTAATTTTTTATGCTCTGCCTCATCACGCTTTTTCGTTTTTTTACATTCACAGCAACAATCTGACATAGTAATCTTCCTTTCATATGAATTAAGGCAAAAATATACCCCCGGGGTGTATTTAAATTATATACTCCCCAGGGGTATCTGTCAAGTCACTATTTAATATTTTTTACTGCATTAAAAGCATCTTCCGTGGCATTATGAATTCTGCCGGTTTTTTGGGAATCACCTATATTAAATACCTGCTTATAACTGTTTTTAATTTCGTTATAAAGCACATTATCGGGTTTAACGCCCATTGAAAGAACAACCAGGTCGCAATCAATTTTAAAATTTGCACCTGTTTTTAAATTTGTAACATGAATGCCGCTTTCACATACAGAAGCCAACTTTGTTGAAGTTAAAAAACGAGTATTTGCAGACTTCAGCTTAGGCAAAACATCATCAACATTTTGAAACCAAGCGCCGGGAGCAACAGAATCTGCCATTTCAATAACAGTAACATTATTTCCGTTTGAACAAAGAAGTTCCGATGTTTCAAGCCCTGTCATACCTGAACCGATAACGCAAATATTTTTATTTTTAGGTTCAACGGATTTATTTAAAATTTCAGTTACCGTAACAACGTTTTCACCTGAAAATGCCTGTGGATGAACTGCGTTTCCACCTGTGGCAATAATTACAATTTCAGGATTATATGCGTCAATTACCGATTTATTTGCAAAAGTATTATATTTAATATCAACACCCAAATCAAGAACATTGGCAAGCAAATCTTCAACACACCAATGAATTTTTTCTTTATGAGGGGGCTTATCGGCAAGATTAATTTGACCGCCGGCAACAGAATTTTTTTCAAGCACGGTAACATTAAAATTTCGCTTTGCAAGAAGTTCTGCTGCTGTTAGTCCGGCAACGCCTGTGCCAACAATAACAACGTTTCTGCCGTTGCCGTTTTGCGGAAACTTAAAATCTTCTTTACCTACAAAAGGATTAACGGAACAATGACCGTTATCACCTATATAAGCGCCCTCCATCATACTTTCAAAACAATAAAGGCAACAAATACAGCGTTTAATTTTATTTTCATTACCAGTTTGAACCTTTTCAGCCCAATGAGGGTCTGCAATATGAGGTCTGCCCAAGGAAACAAAATCCTGAATACCGTCCCGAAGCTGTTTTTCAGCCTGTTCAGGTGAACGAATCAAATTTGCGGCAATTACCGGAATATCCACAACTTTTTTTACTTCTGCGGCTAAATTTTTGCGCCAGCCGCATTCAAATGTGGTTGGTTCAAGCCAATAGTTAAAAGTATCGTACCCGGCGGAAGAAACGTCAATAGCATCAATTCCTTTATCGTTAAGAATTTTTGCCATTTTTAAGCCTTCATCAAGGTTGTAACCATTACCCGGTTTACCGATTTTATCATACATTTCGTCAACAGTTAAACGAACAATAATGGGAAAATCACTGCCGCAAAGCGCACGTGTTTTATCAATTATTTCAAGCAAGAAGCGCATTCTGTTTTCAAGAGAACCGCCGTATTTATCGGTTCTGTGGTTAGTTTCAGGAGACAAAAACTGCTGAATCAAATAACCGTGGCTGGCATGAAGCTCAACGCCGTCGCATCCAGCTTTTTTTACTCTTAACGCACCCTGCGCAAATTGATTTTCGATTTTCTCAATTTCTTTTGCAGAAAGTCCCCTGTTTGCACTTTCCGAAAACTTACTTCTGTTACACTTACTCGGTCCTACGGTTTTAAAAAACAAATCTTTTTCAACCATTTTTTTACCAAGAGGAACAACAGAGCCATACAACAATTTTGAATATGAATTGTTTGGCATAATTTTATCGCACAAAACGGAAATAGGCACTGTATTAACCATTAAATTAACATTTTGCCTGCCGGGATGATGAAGCTCAACAAAAATTTTTGCACCGTGACGATGGATTCTTGAAGCAAGCTGTGAAAGAGGTTTAATATTTCTGTCTTTAGAAACAGAAAGCTGACCGAAAGAAGAAGCGCCGCTTAAATCGTTAACCCTTGTAATTTCAGTTATGATAAGACCTGTGCCGCCCTTGGCACGTTCTTCATAATAATTCATCATTTTTTCGGTTGGGTCGCCGTTAAATCTACCGAATCCCATAAGCATAGGCGCCATAACAATTCTGTTTTTAATTTCTATGTTACCGATTTTCATCGGAGAAAAAAGCATATTATAATCCATAAAAACTACCCCATTTAATTATAAATTAAGTATAACATTTACATTAAATTTTAGCAACAAAAAAAAGCGCCTTAAAAGGCGCTTTTAAATTATTTTTTCTTTTTAGCCTTGGCTTCTTCCTTTGCTTTCTTTTCAGCAACTTTACGTTTAGCCTCGGCAACAATTTGTTTTTGCTCTTCTTCGTAAGCTTTAGCGGCTTCTTCACGCTCTTTAATTTTACGAAGTTCGTCTTCTCTTTCCTTTGCTTCTTTAGCTTCAACCTGTGCTACACGTTCACTTTCAAGCTGCTCATCTGTTTTAGCCGGTGCAACTGCAACAGCAATATTAATTCCCATAGCAATCAAAAGCAAAATAATACCGGGAATGTAACCCCAAGATAAGCCCGATGAGAAATTGTAAGCACTGAATTCGCCAAATGAAAAAGCAACAAATGACTTATTAAAACCGCCTGCCAAAGAAAACATTACAACAGCGACAACTGAAGATACGATTGAAAATACATCAAATACAACTGTTGATTTCGTTTTAGGCTTTTTACACATAATTATGTTTAAGAAAAAAGCAATTACAATAAACAAAGCCGACGCAAAATAGAATATTAATCCTATAAACATAAATTTAACAGGACCTGAACTGCCTTCAAACCCCATATTTGCAGAAAGCAATGACATTTTTTTAAATAACTGAAGCAACATATCTATTGCCGATTTAGAACCGTCAAAAGAAAGGAGAGTTAAAGCAAAAGCATTTTCATCACTTTTAACCGCAGCCCAAGGGAGAATAAATGCTAATGCAGGTAGAAACGTTAATACAAGTCTGGCGATTCTTAATTTTGTGCCAAACAAAGAATACTTAATTCTGTTAAGCGTTCTGTTAAATACAGCAAAAGACTTTTCTGCATTTATATTATCTTCTTCCAATCTTTCAACCCAATTATAGTTAGGAATCGAAACGCCGCAACCGCTGCATTCAGCTTTAATATTCCAAAAATGCAACTTTTTACCGCAATTTGGGCAACTTGCCATATAAACACCCCTTATAAATAACTAAGGTATATTTTATAATGTTTCCCATAAAAAGTCAACAAATTTATGTTAGAGGCAGGAATATTAAAGCTGAACCGAATATAGTTAACTGCTTTTTACGGCAGAATCTGAATTATTAACAGCATCGGATATACTGTTTTGCGTTGAATTACTTGAAATAACCGAGCTTATTGTTATTTCTTTACCGTTAACTGTGTAAGTTTCATTTTGCTTTAAAACAGAGCTGCTGATAACAACAGAATCATATTTTTTATTTGCCGCATAAGTTAAAATAATTTCTCCTGATGAATTTTTAACAACAACGTCATCCTGAGTCCATTCACTTAAATTAATAAGTAATGAGCATTGTGTTGAATCATTACCAAAGTTTTGAGCCATTCCGCTGCCACCTACGGCAATAACTGTTCCGCCGGTAATTGTTGCAGTACCTGAATAATCAAGTGCGCCGTTTCCGTCATTAGAAGGGCCTGAAACATAAATTTCACCGCCGTTAACATATAAATCACCGTTGGAATCAATACCGTCGCCATCTGCATTAATATTTATTACGCCGCCGTTAACGGTTATTGAACAAGACTCGTCATAATCCATATCTGTTCCCTGTCCGCCACCGGGTTGTTGTTCATTCGGTACATTGCCGGACGGTTTATTTTGATTGCCGTTAGACGGTAATTGTGCATTTGACTCGTTATTTGTATTATTTCCATTAGCATCATTGTTTGAATTTTCAGAATCATTCGGTTTTTCCGGTGGAGATTGTTTATTGTTATTTTGATTTTCATTAGGCATTTGCGGCGGTGTATTATCCTCATTATTTTGCTGTGAATTTGGAATTTCAGGAGGATTTCCGCCGCTTTCACTGTCAGTAACATTCTGCTGACTGTTTGAATCGGATGTGCTGTTTTTTCCTGATGAAGCATTTAATGCATCATCTAAAGCAACAATGCTGATATTGCCGTCATTTATTAAAATTTCTTTACTTTCAAGTCCTTCATAACATTGTTTGATATTAACAGTACCGCCTGAAACAAACAATACATTATTTGCATGCATGCCGTCATCATCAACAATTTCTGTGATATTACCGTCTTTTACATAGATAAAACCTGTTGTATCGTCGTCTTCGCTGTCTACATTTATACCGTCTTTACCTGCGGTTAAATTGATATTTCCGCACGCAATTCTTACACTATTATTGGCTGAAAGAGCATGACGTGATGCAGTAACGGTTATATCTGCAGCAATAACCATATCATCCTTTGATACAATTCCGTGTCCGTACTCTGTGCTGACTGTTAATAAGCCGGAACCGTTTACAGTTAAATCATCTTTAGAAAAAATAACCGAATCAATATTGTTATCATCAACAGCAACAAATTCTCCGCTGTTTGTAAGTGTGTTTTCGGTTGAATCTGCCAGTGTTATAAACACTTTATCAGCCTGTTTAATATATATTGCCGCAGAAGAAGATGAATTAATATTTACACCGTTTAAAACAAGCTGGATTTTATCATCATCCTGTGCGTCAACTATAATTTGACCGTCATTTAGTGAACCGCTTATTATATAAACACCGTCTTCTGATATAGTAACGGTATTGTCATTTACTGTTACATTTGAAGTATCTTTTGAAGTAATGTTATTATCTTCAAGTGTAATTTTCGCGGCAGAATTTTCATCATATTCCCAATTTAAATCTCGTTTTGTAAACATATCGTCTTCAACAAGATTTAAGGATGTTACACCAGTTGACGAAGATTCATTTGACGTATTTTTTGACTGAGAACATCCAAACAATGAAATTGCCAAAACGCAACACATTAAAACAGCCAAAAAAGATTTTAACTTACAACGCATAAATATCCTCCTTTTCAGTACAAAGAGAAACTTCCAAATTACCGTTTCTGCACCTGATTGCATCAATTAATTCTTTTTCATTTACATTGTTTTTCAGCGTAACATTGTAAGAAAGCTTAAACATACTTCCCAAATTTACTGTTTTAGCACTTAATAATTCAGCGTCGATGCAAAATTCAGAAAACAAATCATTAAATGCCGTAGAATAATTTAAATTTTCGGGTATAGTAATTGTTAATTTTTTATTTAACGAATTTTTGCATTGTTTACTTGTTACATAGTTACAAATTAAAAGTGCAATACCCAAAATAATTGTAAACAGTATTGAATATCCTATATAACCCATTCCTGCAATTAAACCTGAACACATTGCTAAAAATATTGTGCCGATTTCTTTTGATGTGCCGGGTGCTGAACGAAACCTTACCAAACTGAATGCACCTGCTACGGCAACGCCTACACCTAAATTACCGTTAACCATCATAATTACAACGCTTACTACGGCAGGTAAAATTGAAAGCGTTACAAGAAAGCTTTTACTGTGTCGGGTTTTAAACGAATAAATAAAAGAAATAAATACACCGATACATAATGACACCGCAGGTGTAATTAAAAAAGTTTTAACATCAAATCCGTTGCTGAATATTGAATCAAATAAATTGCTCATACTGCTACCCCACTTTTATATAAATTATTTTCATAAGCCTTTCCGTATTTTGAAAAGGTTGTTTTATAAATTTTATTTTCAGTTAAAAAAGAAGTCATCCACAAAGGCAAAGAATCTGCCGTTTTTATTTCCATAAGCACCGTGTTTGCCGGCAAAATACCGGTTCCGTACAAACCACTCTTCAAGTCCAAATCATAGCCTCTGTAACAAATATTTTTATCGAATGTTACTCTGAAGTTTTCATTAGATTTATCAAAATATGCCTGTCGCTCATATCCTATAAGCATTTTCGGAGCTAATGAATCATAAAAGTTCATAAAATAATTAATTTCTTTTTCTATTTGACTGTTTGCTGTTCTAAAATTATTTAAAAGCTGAATTTCAGCCAAATTAATGTTCATTGACACACGCCTTTTATATACAACTGAATCATATTTTTTCTTTAGTTCAATAAAAGCGATTGAATCGCTTGTTACATTTCCATAACAGCGCAAACGCAATTTTTCTTTGTAGTCTGGTTTTTCAATAGAATTTCTAATCAGTCTAAAATCGGAAGTGTCATAATAAATATTTGAAATTAATGTTTTGCCGTATTCATCTTCTGACATATAACTTTCCATATAATTCATTAGGTTCAAATAAGTTGAAGTTGAAATTAAATATTTTAATTCATACCGTTTAAAAATATTTTTAATATTCATGTTCCCTGCCTCCTTGATTGAAAGAATAAACCGTTAACTTAAAATGAAATTAAAAAAAGAAACATTTTTGAAAAATTTTCAAAAATGTTTCTCAATCTTATAACGTTATGTTAAATTCAACTGAATTTTCATCGTTGCTAATACAAACGATTTTGCCTTTATGAGCATTTACTGTTTCGTATACTACAGAAAGTCCAATTCCAAAACCTCCTGTTTTTGAATTACGCGAACCGTCTGCTCTGTAAAACCGCTCAAAAAATTCGTTATGTTCTCCTTTTTCAATATGAACAACAGAATTATAAACTCTGATTTTTATTTTTTTATTTGATTTACTCATTATAAATGAAATTTTGCCGTTATCATCTGAATATTTAAATGCATTTTCAAGCAAAACAGAAAACATTCTGTTAATTGAATCTTCATTGCCTTTATATTTCACATCATTTTGAATTTTAAAATCAAAAGTTTTACCGCCCGATTTTGCCAAAGGTTCAAAAGAATAGCAAATTTCATTACAAAGTTCGGATAAATCAAAAGTATCTTGTTGTAATTTGTTTCCGCTTTCATCCATTTGTGCTAATGTTACCAAGCCTTCGGTTAATTTGGCAAGCCTTGAAGTTTGACTTTTTATACTTTTTGTCCACTGCGACTCGCCGTTTTCCATTTCAATAATTTCAGTATTTGCGTCTATAACAGTAAGCGGCGTTTTCAATTCATGGCTTGCATCTGTAATAAACTGCTTTTGTTTCTCGTAACCTGTTTCTATTGGCTTAATAGCAATTTTAGAAAGAAAAACAGATAAAACAAATACAAGTATAACACCCAAGGCTGAAATTGAAAATCCTGAAATTAAAAACGAATAATAAGTATTTAATTCTTTAGAACAATCAACAAAAACAATCATTTTATAATCATCGGCACTAACCGATTTATAATTAAAATTGTCTTTTAATCCGTTTGTTTTGCCTGTTTTTATAATCGATTCTGCATATTTCTCGGCTTCATCCTCTGAAACCGATGCGATTTTGCTTAAATTAACACTTGTTATATTGTTTTCGCTGTCAAGAAAAACAACAAAATATCGTGTGTCAAACGGTGTTTCCGGAGAAGGCATTTTATGCTCAACATTATCTTTTTTAATTGTATCGTCATCTGCCGGCGGTAAATTATTATCGGGTTTGTCTTGATGACTATCTGGCAATACACCGTTATTATCGGCAATTATTTTAATAACATTGTCATTGCTTGACTTAACATTTTCAAAATTAACAATATCAATAACGCCTAAAATGACAGAAAGAACAATTAAAACAGACACCATTGTGATAGTAATAATTTTCTTTTGTAACTTTTTAATCATCTGTTTTCTCCAAATAATAGCCTAAATTACGAGAAACTTTAATTTTAACTTTGCGTTAACTGAAGCAAGTTTTTTACGCAAATTTGAAATATAAACCCAAACCACATTAATTTCAGAATCTGAATCAAAGCCCCATATTTTTTCCATAAACATGTCTACCGAAATAACTTTATTGGGATTTTGCATAAACATTTCAAGCATTTGAAATTCCTTGTTATTAAGCCTTAAAACATTATTACCTACTGATAATTTAAAATCTTCACGGTCAAGGTGCATATTTGAAAAAACGATTTCATTACCTAAATCAGAATTTGATTTACGGGTAAGCACGCGAAGTCTTGCAAGCAATTCTTTTGTAGCAAACGGCTTTGTTAAATAATCATTTGCTCCGCTGTCTAAGCCGTATACTTTATCGTCAATTTCACTTTTAGCCGTTAATATCAGTACGGGAATATCAATTTTTTTATTTCTGATTTCTTTAAGTGCCGATATTCCATCCATAACGGGCATCATAACATCTAAAACGGCACAATCATAAACGCCTGTTTCAATATAATCAACAGCGTCTCTGCCGTTATAAACAGCATCAACCGAATAATTGTTATGCTTTAAAATAGTAACAAGAGCATTTGAAAGTTCAATTTCATCTTCGGCAAGTAAAATTCTCATAAAATCACCTCAGCTTCTACAATAAATCGGTAACCTTAAATGAACTTAAAATTATTCAAAATTTGCAAATTGGCTGTTATACAAATTATAATAAAAGCCTTTTGCATTTAAAAGTTGATTATGAGTACCCGTTTCAATTACCGAGCCGTTATTCATAACCAAAATTAAATCTGCATTTTTAATTGTAGACAAACGGTGTGCAACAATAAATGTTGTTTTACCCTGCATTAAATTATTAAATGCTTTTTGAATTTTAATTTCGGTTCTTGTGTCAATGCTGGATGTGGCCTCATCAAGTATTAACATTGGCGGATTGACAAGCATTAACCTTGTTATGCAAAGAAGTTGTTTTTGACCGCCGGAAAGGTTGCCGCCGTCACTTCCGATAAAAGTATCGTAGCCGTTTGGCAAACGCTTAATAAATGAATGTGCATAAGATTTTTTAGCCGCATCAATTATTTCATCATCTGTTGCATTTGCTTTTCCCATTGCAATATTTTCTTTAATTGTGCCGGTTTTAAGCCAAGTATCCTGCAAAACCATACCAAATGAAGAACGAAGAGAATTTACATTAATGCTGTTATAGTTAATTCCGTCAGCATAAATATTGCCGCTGTTTACATCGTAAAACTTCATAAGAAGATTAATAAGAGTTGTTTTGCCGCAACCGGTTGGACCTACAATAGCAACACGCATACCGCTTTTTACATCTAAATTTAAATTTTTAATAAGCTTCTTTTCGGGAATATAACTGAAATCTACATTTTCAACCAAAATATTACCCTTTGGATTTTCAAGAACTTTCTTATCTTCCGTGTCGGGTTCAACTTCCTGTTCTTCTATAAGTTCAATAAGTCTGCCGGCACAGGCAAGTGCGTTTTGAAGCTCGGTAATTACACCGCTTATTTCATTAAAAGGTTTTGTATATTGATTTGCATAAGACAAAAAACACGATAACATACCGACTGTAATTCCACCGTTTCCTTTTACAGCCAGAAGAGCACCGAAAAGTGCAACAGCTGCATAAACAATGCTGTTTACAAATCGAGTAGCAGGATTTGTAATTGATGAAAAGAATGTTGCACGCAGAGAATAATTTGCAAGTCTGTTATTTATATCATCAAACTTATCAAGATTTTCCTTTTTATGAGAATAAGCTTCGGTTACTTTTTGATTGTTAATCATTTCATCAATAAAAGCAGTTTGTTCGCCTCTTGTTTCACTTTGAAGTTTAAACATAGAATATGTTCTTTTGGCAATAAATTTAGCAATAACAAAAGACAAAGGAGTTAAAACAACAACCACAAGAGCAATCCAAACATTTATTGAAAGCATAAAACAAAATGTGCCAATAATCGTTACAACGCCTGTGAACAACTGAGTAAATCCCATAAGCAAGCCGTCTGCAAATTGGTCGGCATCTGAAATAACTTTGCTTACTATATCACCGTTTGAATGTGAGTCAAGATATTTGAACGGCAAAACTTCAATTTTCTTGAACGCTTTATCACGCATATCACGAACAACATTAAAAGTAATTCTGTTGTTTAAAACATTCATAAGCCATTGAAGAACTGCAGTTACGGCAACAATGATAACAATATTAATCAATATTGAAGTAATTGAATTAAAATCAACATTATTTGCACCGATTATACAATCTATTGCATTGCCCACCAAAATAGGCACATAAAGAGTAAGTGCAACAGATACAGCAGCAAATATTACTGAAAACATTAAATAAAATTTGTATTTTCCGATATAAGACAATACTTTTTTGATAACAGTTTTATTACTCATTATGCTTCCTCCTTTCCAAACTGTGAATTATAAATTTCCTGATAAACTTCACAATTTTCAAGAAGTTGAGCATGAGTTCCCTGACCGACAATTTCACCGTCATCAAGAACTATTATATTATCTGCAGTCATAACGGACGACGCCCTTTGACTGACAATAAATACGGTAGGATTATAATCAAGATTGTAAATTTCTTTTCGTAATTTAGCCTCTGTTGCAAAATCAAGAGCAGACGCACTGTCATCCAAAATTAAAATTTCAGGTTCACGCACAAGAGCACGTGCAACAGAAAGACGTTGCTTTTGTCCGCCTGACAAATTTGAACCGTTTTGAGATATTTGTGCATCAAGACCGCCTTTTTCATTAACAACAGACAAAACTTGAGCTTTATCAAGAGCCTTTTCCATTTGCTCGTCTGTAGCATTTGAATTTCCCCATTTAAGATTTTCTCTGACAGAACCCTTAAATAATGCCGCTTTTTGCAAAACAACACCTATTTTGCTTCTAAGTTCATCGTCATCAAAAGATTTAACATCCCTGCCGTTAACGTAAACAGTACCGTTTGTAGCATCATAAAAATGCGGAATTAAAGAAACAAGACTTGATTTGCCGCTGCCCGTTGAGCCGATTATTCCAACTGTGCTGCCTTTAGGTGCCGAAAAACTTATATTAGTTAAAGAATCATCACCTGCACCGTTATACCTAAGGGAAACATTGCAAAAATCAACGGCATTATTTGTTTTTAACGATGTATTACCGTTATGTTCCAATGAATTTTCAAGTTTTAAAACTTTTTCAATTCGAGATGCACATGCAAGAGCTTTTGTTATTGTAACTATTAAATTGGCAAGTTTGATAAGTTCAACAAGTATTTGGCTCATATAGTTGTAAAGAGCCACCACCTGACCCTGAGTTAAATTGCCGGAATTTACTCTTAATGCACCGCAATACACAAGAACAACAACGGCAACATTAATAACTACGTAAGTTACCGGATTCATTAATGCGGAAATTCTGCCAACTGCTTTTTGAAGGTGCGAAAGTGCTCTATTACTTTCTACGAATGAATTAATTTCGTTATTCTCCTGTGTAAATGCACGGATAACTCTTGCACCTGACAGGTTTTCTCTTGTTTTTAATGTAATAGTGTCTAAACTGTTTTGAACTTGCCTGTACTTCGGCATTGTATAAGCCATAATTCCGAAAACTATTAACGATAAAATCGGAATTGCACACAAAAATACCAAGGCACATTTTACGTCAACCGTAAACGCCATTATCATGGCGCCGAAAACTATAAACGGACTTCGTAAAAACAAACGAAGTACCATATTTACTCCGTTTTGAACCTGATTTGAATCGTTTGAAAGAATCGTAACAAGTTTAGAAGTTCCCACGGCATCAAGCTCTGAAAATGACAAACTTTGAATTTTATCAAAAATGCTGTGCCTTAATTCCCTGCCGAAACCGGTAGCGGCTTTTGCAGCAAAATACTGTGCTGTAATTGCGGCAACCATACCGACAACGGCAAGTAAAAACAATATGCCGCAACGCTGAAAAATAAATTTTGTATTACCTGTGCCGATACCGTTATCAATTATAGAAGCAACAACAAGAGGAACTATAAGTTCAAATATTGCTTCCAGCATTTTAAATAACGGTGCACAAACCGATTCAATTTTGTAATTTTTTAAATACTTCAACAAACTTTTCATAATTCACCTGACAAATTTTATTAAAGAGATTTTAGAACATTATAATCTGTATGTCAACAAATAAAATGTTGAACTTACAAGATTTTAGGTATATAATTGTAAAAAAATCAAACAAAGGATGAAAGAAATGAGCAAAAAACCAGTTGCAGCAATAATAGTTGGTGCGGGACACCGCGCGTTTGTTTACAGCGAACTTGCAAAAACCAACCCTGAAGACTTAAAAATCGTGGGTGTTGCCGATCCCAACCCGATAAGAAGAAAAAAATGTGCCGAATATTTTGGCTTTAGTGAAGATATGTGCTTTGAAAATGCAAACGAACTTGCAAAGGAAGGAAAGCTTGCCGACGCAATAATTAACGGCACAATGGACGAACAGCACGTTGAAACATCCATTCCCCTTCTTAAAGTCGGATATGACATGTTACTTGAAAAACCTTTTGCAGTTAATGAAGAGGAAATGCGTAAACTTGTGGACTGTGTTAAAGAAAACGGCAACAAAGTTATGATTTGCCATGTTTTAAGATATACTCCTTTCTATTACAGCATAAAAGAAAGAATTGCAAACGGCGAATTAGGAGATATTATTAATATTCAGATGACAGAGCATGTTAGTTATCATCATCTTTCAACATCTTATGTTAGAGGTAAATGGGCAAATTCAAACAAATGCCACACTTCAATGCTGCTTGCAAAATGCTGCCACGATATAGATTTAATGATGTGGTTTATGAGCGATACAAAACCTACGCAAATTTCTTCATTCGGCGGAAAATTTCAATTCAAACCGGAAAATGCTCCTGAAAATGCCGGAACAATTTGTATGAAAGACTGCCCACTTGTTAATACTTGTAATTATTCTACAAAACGACTTTATATTGACCACCCGGACAGATGGGCATTTTACGTTTGGGATGCACTTGAAGGTATAAAAAATCCAACTATTGAAGACAAAATTGAATTAATGAAAAGCGACAACCCATATGCAAGATGCATTTATAAATGCGACAATAATGTTGTTGACCACCAAAGCGTACTTGTAAACTTTGCAAGCGGCGCAACAGGTACTCACAATATGGTTGGCGGTTCTGCGGAACCGAGAAGACAAATACATATTATAGGTACAAAAGGCGAACTGTTTGGCAATTTTGAAGAATCAAAATACACAATTTTAAAAATCGACCCATCACCGAATGCGCACCACGAAGAGTGCGATGTTGAAACAGTTGACCTTAATATTAGCGGCGATATGGTAGGTGCATACGGCGGACATGGCGGCGGTGACGAAAGGCTTGCCGCAGACTTTGTAAAGTTTATAAGAGATGAAAAACCAAGCCTTGCATGCACATCCATATTTGATTCCGTAGCCGGTCATCTTTCTGTATATTTAGCGGACAAATCACGAGAAGCAAACGGAATGCCAATGGATATTAAACTTTAATTTATTGACAACACACCTGCAATATGATAACATATGCAGGTAATTTGCGGATGTGGCGGAATTGGCAGACGCGCAGGTCTCAGACTCCTGTGGATATTGCTTCCTTGTGGGTTCAAGTCCCATCGTCCGCACCAAAAGCACCTTTACCAAAAAGGTGCTTTTTATTTTTTTAGCAATGCAATAATAAATCAAACATTGATAAAATTATGTAGTGATGATATAATTTATTTATGAAAAAATACTTAATAATTACAATTTCTGTGATGTCTGTTTTACTGACAATTTGGATGTTGCATTACGGAAATCCCGTTGATAATTCCGGAGCGTTATCAAAAATAGGATTAACACACCAGTTTTTATTTTCTTGCTGGGGTGTTTTAACTTTTTTAGCTCTGTATGCAAACATAATATTAGGAATTAAAAAAGCCGATAGATTAATTAAACCCGTTTACATTTTAACTTTTATTTCCGCTATCGGAATGATTTTGACCCTGTGTTGCGATTTTGACTACAACAAAACTGTTCAATATTATTTACATTGCATTGGTTCCATGCTGTTTTCAATAATTACAGGAATGCTTGTATTTGCTCTGTTTGCAATTAACTTTAAAAAAAGCGTTTTACATAAAATAGCAACGGTTATAATAGGAATTATTTTGCTGTCGGACCTCATTTTACTGCTTATATTTAAGGAAACAGGCTTAATTGAGGCAGTACCTATCATTTTTGGACTTATTACTTTGCCGATTTTTAATTTCTTAATTAAGGATAAAAAACATGTTACACAACGAACTTAAAAACAATAACAAATATCCGTTTCACATGCCGGGACATAAAAGAAATGATAAATTTAACATATGCGGCTCTGATATTGACATTACGGAAATTGATGGATTTGACAATTTGCACAGCCCTACAGGATGCATAAAAGAAATTGAATCGGAACTTGCAAAATTATACAATTCAAATAAGTCTTTTTTGCTGGTTAACGGAAGCACATTGGGAATTCTTTGTGCCATTCTTGCTGTTACAAACAAAAACGATAAAATCGCGGTTGCCAGAAACTGCCATCAAAGCGTATTTAATGCTTGTTTCTTAAATGAATTGAATATTGTTTATATCGAACCCGAATATGACAGTGAAAACGGATTCTACACAAAAATTTCACAGGAATCCGTAAATAAATGTTTTAAAGAAAATCCTGATATAAAAGCCGTAGTTATTACAAATCCAACCTATGAAGGCTTTGTCAGTGATATTATCAGCCCTGTTACTTTAATTGTTGACGCAGCCCACGGAGCGCATTTTGGATTCGGCAATTTTCCAAAATACCCTAAAGGTGATATTGTTGTTTCAAGTCTGCACAAAACATTGCCTGCATTAACGCAAACGGCAGTATTAAATGTGTATAACGAAGAATACATTTATATGGTAAAAAAATATATTGATATTCTTGAAACAAGTTCACCCAGTTATGTTTTAATGAGTTCTGTTTCTAAATGCATTGAAACATTAAAAAATGAACCCGATTTATTTATTAATTTTGAAAATCGACTTAAACAATTCTACTCAATAAAATTAAATAATCTAAAGCTGATAAAAAATGACGACGAAAGTAAAATAATTATTTCTGTTGCCAATACAAACATTAACGGTTATGAACTTTCAGAAATACTAAGAAACAAATATTTAATAGAATGTGAAGCGCAAAGCATTAATTACATTACGCTTATATCTTCTGTCGGAGACACGGAAGAAGGCTTTAAACGATTATTTAAAGCACTTTGCGATATAGACAAATCGTTAATTAATTCACCAGTTAAAATCATTAAAAAGCCGCTTATGCCGATTATTGCATGCAAGTCAAGTGAAATTAAACACACTGTTAAAACAAATTTTGAAAATTCGATAAACAAAATTTGCGGCGAAACTGTTTTTGCATATCCTCCTGATATTCCGATAATCAACAAGGGTGAAGTGATAACCGAAGAAACAGTAAAATACATTAATTATTGCTTTAAGAACAAAATTAATATAATAAGTGAAAGTAATTTGTTGCCCCACTTTATATTGACAAAAGCAGATTAATAATATAAAATAAATACAACATTAATGAATTGAGGTGCTTATAATGAAAAGAATTAACACATTAAGTTCTCGCAACCTTTGTGAATCTGCAAAAAAAGGCGGATGCGGTGAATGCCAAACATCTTGCCAGTCAGCAAGCAAAACTTCTTGCTCTGTTGCAAACCAAAAATGCGAACAGCTTAAAAAATAAGTTTATTAAAAATGCGGCGGTATGCTCTACCGCCGTTTTTCTTTGGAGATATTTATGATTCATGCATATAAAATGAACGGCTACAATATTATTATTGACCAAAACAGCGGATGCGTACATTCGGTTGACGAAGTAGCCTATGACATTATTACCAAATACGAAAATGAAAATAAAGAAGATATAAAAAAATACATACTTGAAAAATATAAAGACAAAGAAGATGTTACACCCGAAGACATTGAACTTTGCTTTGAAGATATTGAAGCATTAAAAAAAGACGGCAGACTGTTTGCGGAAGATACTTTTGAACAAACGGCAAAAGAATTTAAAAAAAGACAAGGTGTTATTAAAGCAATTTGTTTGCATGTGGCTCATGACTGCAACCTTGCTTGCAAATATTGCTTTGCAAGTAAAGGCGAATACGATGGTCCAAAAGGATTAATGAGCTTTGAAACCGGTAAAAAAGCACTTGATTTTTTAATTGAAAACAGCGGCACAAGAAAAAATCTTGAAGTGGATTTTTTCGGCGGAGAGCCACTTTTAAATTGGGATGTTTGCAAAAAGCTTGTTGAATACGGTAGAAGTAAAGAAAAAGAATTTAACAAAAACTTTCGTTTTACATTAACCACCAACGGTTTACTTATTAATGATGATGTTATAAATTTTTGTAATAAAGAAATGGGAAATGTAGTTCTTTCTCTTGACGGCAGAAAAGAAACACACGACAGATTGAGAACAAGCTGTAACGGCAAAGGCTCATACGATTTAATTGTTGACAAATTCAAAAAATTTGCCGATTCAAGAAATCAAGCCGACTACTATATGCGAGGAACATATACCCACTACAATACCGATTTTTCAAAAGACATACTTCATATGGCGGATTTGGGATTTAAAGAATTATCCATCGAGCCTGTTGTTTGCGACCCAAGCGAGCCATATGCATTAAAAGAATCCGACCTTCCAAAGCTGAAAAATGAATATGAAATTCTTGCCAATGAAATGCTGAGAAGATACAGAAAAGGAAACGGATTTACATTTTACCACTATATGATAGATTTAGATGCAGGTCCATGTATCGTTAAAAGAGTTTCGGGATGTGGGGTCGGAACTGAATACATGGCAGTTACACCGGACGGTGATTTATACCCGTGCCACCAATTTGTAGGAGATGAAAAATTCCTTTTAGGTAATATTTGGGACGGCGTTACAAACAGCAACATTTTAAATCAATTTAATGAATGCAATGTATATTCCCACAAAGAATGCAAAGACTGTTTTGCAAAATTATATTGCAGCGGAGGCTGTGCAGCAAACGCATATCACGCTACAGGAAGTGTAAACGGAATTTATGAATTTGGATGCGAACTGCACAGAAAAAGAATTGAATGTGCAATTATGTTAAAGGTTGCCGAAGCTGAAGAAGGCTTAAAAGTAACTTATTAAATATTTATGAAAACAATCAAAATAATTTGAATTATTTGATGAAATAATGTAATATGTAATTATATTTTTCAAAGGAATGATATTATGGATTGGCGAAATGAATATGAGCAAAAAAAGGTAAGTGCAAAAGAGGCAGTAAGCCACATTAAAGACGGTTATAAAGTTGTTACTTCATTTGGATGTTGCGAACCGATAGGCGTTGAACGTGCAATGACTGAAAATTTTGAGCAGTTTCATAATGTAACGATTTATAACATGCTTTTACTTAGAGAAACTCCTTGGGTTGAAGAAAAATATAAAGGTCATTTTAAATATAATTCTTTTTTTGCTTCGGGTTCTAACAGGAAAGCAATTTCTGAAGGAATTGCAGACTTTACAACATGTAATTTTTATGAAATTCCGGCTGTTTTAAAAGATGTAATTAAGCCTGAGGTTTCATTGGTTTCAGTTTGTCCTCCTGACGAAAACGGTTATGTATCTTTGGGAACAAATGTTGATTACATTGAAAGCACACTTTCTTACACAAAATTAAAAATAGCTCAAGTTAACAAATATGTACCGAGAACCATGGGAAAAGCTGTTAAACACATAAGCGAGTTTGACTATTTTGTTGAAATTGATGAGCCGCTACCTGATGTTCCGTCTGCTCCTTTAAGCGAAGAAGAAATCCAAATTGGTAAAAATTGTGCCTCTTTAATTAATGACGGCGATTGTTTGCAGCTTGGTATTGGCGGTATTCCAAATGCAATTTGCGAAGAGCTTAAAGATAAAAAAGATTTAGGCCTTCATTCGGAAATGGTTGGCGACGGAGTTGTTGATTTATTGAAATCCGGCGTTATCAACAACAGCAAAAAACAAACACATGTTGGCAAAACCATTTTAGGATTTGCTTTCGGAACTACGAAGTTGTTTGATTATATTAACAACAACAAAGATGTTGAAATGTACCCTATAGAATATGTTAACTACCCTCCTAACATTGCAATGAATGACAATTTTGTTTCTATTAATTCATGCATTCAGGTTGATTTAATGGGTCAGGTAGTTGCGGATACAATCGGATTAAAACAATTTTCAGGTGTTGGCGGACAGGTTGACTTTGTTCGCGGGGCAACAATGAGTAAAAACGGCAGGTCCATTATCGCTATGACATCTACCACAAAAAACGACACAATTTCAAAAATTGTTCCCACAATTACAGAAAACTCAGCAGTAACAACAACAAGAAACGATGTTAATTGCGTTGTTACCGAATACGGAATTGCAATGCTTAAAGGCAGAACGCTGAAAGAACGTGCCAGAGCTTTAATTAATATTGCCCATCCGAAGTTCAGAGATGAACTTATAAAAGTTTACGAATCACGTTTTAATGACAAATTTTAATCAAAAAAAAGTCGCACTTTAGTAAAATCTATTGTGCGGTTTTTTTTATTATGATATACTTTACGTACTATATATACTTAAGGAGTTCAAGAAATTAATGGCAATTATTAAACAAGAACATTTCGGCATAGCAAGAAAGATTGTTTCCAATATGACTTCGGAAAGCTGGGAAGATATTCCACACGCAATGATGAGCTATGAAGCAGATGTTACAGACTTTTTGCCTTACTGCAAAAAGTTAAACGAAGGTGTTACAGATAAATCAAAAAAAATCACTATTAACACTGTTATGATTAAAGTTATTTGCGAAGGTCTTATGGCGGCACCTAAAATGAACTGCACACTTCATTTTAATAAAAGACTTGTTCGAGGCACACTTTCATATCATGATGATGTTGATGTTTCAATGCCCACAATTTTAAACACCGGCGAAATGATGACAATAAACATTCATAATATGGGAACAAAAACATTAACTGAAATGACAGAACATATTAACGATAAAATAAGACGTGCTAATAATTCTGACATGAATGAAGTTATGTTTGAAGTTTCAATGGCAAACACATTAACAGGTCTTAAAAACGGTCATATTCGCCAAACAATTAACAGATTAATCGGTTCAAAAGCACCGGGCGTTCACAAGGTACACACTCTTTCAGGTAAAAAGAAAAGAGAATATTACGCAATTCCTACAACCGAAAGATTAACAAGATATGATATTGAACAAGGTACAACAACCATTTCTAACTTAGGTTCAATTTACAGAGAACAAAAAGGACTTTGTATGCTGCTTGAAATCATTCCGCCGCAAACTACTGCATTTGCAGTTAATGCGATTCAAAAAAAGCCAATGGTTGTTACCGACGAAAACGGAAATGATAAAATTGAAATCAGGCAGGTTCTTCCTATTTCAATCGCTATAGACCACAGGTCTCTTGACTACGGCGATTGCTTGCCGTTCTTTAAAAAGCTTGATGAAATTTTTGCAAATCCTGAAATAGTATTAAGCTGGAAATAAAAATTAACGCCTTTCACAATTAACTGTGAAAGGCGTTTTTATTACTTTGAAAAAACAAACGTATTGATTGAATTTTCACTAATTTCATAATTTTTTTGTGTAGTACCCAAATAAGTATTTTCACAATTTTTTGTTTGGTCGGTAGTATAAATTTCAACGTTATCGTAGCCTTTTAATTTAATAGAGGCTGTTCGGGATTTTCCTTCGTTAACAACAACAAGAACAATTTTTCCGTCCGGAGTTTTAAATGCCGTTTCGTTAACCAATTCACGAAAATGAGTACCCTCATCATCTTTATAAGTGGCTATTGTGAAAACGCCGTCGCCGCATTTTAATAAAGTTGAACCGTTAGGAACAAATTTTGAATACTGCTGATAGCCATAATATCTTTTAGATATGTAGTAATCTGTTTCATCATTCGGATTTGTAACAAGTAATCCGTCGGAATAGTCTTTTCCGTCTTCTTCATTATACCCTATTTGATTTTCTGCGACCCAGTTAGACCAACTGTTTACACCAGTTGAACCAACGTCTTGTGCAATTACACGGGCTATAATTAACGCTGTTTCCAAATCTTTTGCATCATGTGCGGCAGGCAACTCGCACCATTCGCTCATATCAAAACGAACATTAACATTTTTAGATGCCCATTTACCGAATTTACTTTTCTTAATTTGGTCATTATCATTAAAATAGGAATGATAACTGTATGCACCCATAACAGATTTTATTTCATCATCGCCGGCGAGCATGTTATAATAATCCTTGGCTGTTGAGCCTATATTACCGCTTTCAAGAACATAAAGTTTTACATCCATTCCCCTATTAATTATTTCTTGTGCGAACAATTTAATTAATGCGGTAGCCTGCTCTTTTTCATAATGGCAGCCCTCTTGAGTAACATAATCACCTCCCCATGCCCATTGAGGTTCGTTTATGGGTGAAATATATTTAACGGGAATTCCCATATCTATAAAATGCTGTGTTATATCAAGAAAATAATTAACATAATCACTGTACTTGCTTTCATCAATATTACAAACACCGTCTCCGCTGAATGAGCCTGAAGATTGACCATTAATACACATAGAATAATGAGGAGAATTTGCAAATAAAACAACTGTATCAACCCCTAAATCCACTGCCTTTTGAAGCATGGCAACAGACGCAGCATCACGGTTCCAATCATATTCGTATTTGCCTGTATTTTCATTGTAAACAAGAAAACTTTCACCAAGACGCCATTCATTATCTACTCTGTTATTACTTGGGTCATATCCGCCATAAATGCAATAGCGGTAAACATTAAGATTTAACCCATCTGTTGAAAAAAGTAAATTTGCTATTTCGTTTCTTGCATTTTCATCGTTAATATCATCAGCCCACCAACAATCTGATGTGCCCCAACCGTAAAAATTTTGCTCTGTTTTCTTTTCGTTAATTTTAATTTTCAAATTACAGGTTTTTGAAGCGGAATAATATATTCCGGCAGTTGCACCAATGACTAAAGCAACTACTAAAAAAACACAAAAAATCTTTCCTGCAGCAACAAAAAATTTTTTCATAATAACCCCTTTTTAATATTGATTTTATTTAATTGAAATGATACAATGTATGCAATGCACCTGTGGCGGAACTGGCAGACGCGCCAGATTTAGGATCTGGTATCGAGAGATGTGCAGGTTCAATTCCTGTCAGGTGCACCATTTAAAGAAGTACTCGTTTGAGTGCTTCTTTTTTTATTATTTTTAACAATTGCAAAAACAGCACAATAAACTGCCTTTGCTCCATACGCTTTTAATGTTAATGCCGCAGAAGATAATGTTGCCCCTGTGGTTTTAACATCATCAATAAGAAGAACGGTTTTGCCAGTAACATCTGCATTCTTATATAAATCAAAAGCGTTATACATATTTGCAAATCGCTCTTTAGCAGATTGCTTTTTTTGAGTCTTAGTTTTTCGCTTTTTAATTAAACACTTTGAAAATTCAATACCCGTATAATTTGAAACAGTTTTTGCAAGAAGTTCGGACTGATTAAATTCTCTGTTGATTTCATCACTTTTCATCATAGGAATAAATGTAACGCAGTCAAAATCAACTAAGGAATAATATTCCAAAACCTTATCTGCAATAAACTTACCGTAACTTTTATACAAGTTTTTAAATCCGTGCATTTTAAAATTTAAAACGCCGACTTTAATTTGATTTTCATAATAAAAGGGAGCAATAACAGCTTTATACTCAATATTTTGTTTATGATTTTTACATACACAATTTGACTTTTCACAGCCGCATTTTAAACAAAGCGGAGGTTTAATTACCGGCAAATCACCAGTACATAATGGGCAAAGCTCTTCGTCAAAAGCAACAACTTCTCCGCAAACGGAACAACGCTTTGAAAAAATTGCTTGTCTTAAAATTTCAATTACACTGCTCATACTGTTAAATAATCTTTTATCGAATCATACAAATTATCGCTAATTCCGTTAATTTCTTTAATTTGTTCCGTACTTGTATATCTGCCAAGCACGCTTCTGTACGCAATAATCGATTGCGCCTTTGATTCTCCTACGCCTTTTAATTGTATCAAATCATCTGCACTGCATGTATTTAAATTGATTACAGTATTTGCAGGTGCATTTTCTGTTGATATATTTTCAGAGGCAGTGGAATCAAAGGAAATGCTTGGCACAGAAGATTCTGTTTCAGAAACATTTAAACTTACTTTTGGTTGATTTAAAGCAATAAAAACAAAAATTATTCCTATTGCAATCATAGCAATTCCCACAAGTATAACAGACTGATTTTTATCGCTTTTTAAAACTTTTTCCCTTGTTTTTGGAGTTGTATTTTTTGTTTCCATAACCGTTACCGTTTCTTTTATTATTAGAGTACGGAGCCTGTGAACCGTTAATTAAACAATTTTTGCCTGAACCGATTAAATCTGTTCTGTGTGCACGCCTTAAAGCCTCTTCACAAAGTTTATAATTTTTTGAATCATAGTACTGAAGAAGTGCTCTTTGCAAAGCCTTGTCGTGAGGCGTTTTCGCCACATAAACTTTTTCCATTGTGTATGGGTCTAACTCGGTATAAAACATACAAGTAGAAATTGTGCCCGGTGTAGGATAAAAATCCTGAACCTGTTCCGGTCTGATATTATGCTTTTTCAAAAAGACAGCAAGTTCTATTGCATCATCAAGAGTAGAACCGGGATGACTTGACATTAAATACGGAACAAGATATTGCTCCTTATGCACCTCACCTGTATACTTAAAATATCTTTTTGAAAATTCAATGTATGCTTCAATATGGGGTTTGCCCATTTTATCGAGAACTGCCGCACTGCAGTGTTCCGGAGCAACTTTAAGCTGACCTGAAACATGATTTGCAACAAGTTCCCTAAAGAATTCGTCATTTTTATCTTGAAGCAGATAATCATACCTGATGCCGCTTCTTATAAATACTTTTTTTATATTAGGCAAGGAACGAACACTTTTTAAAATATCCAAATATTCACTGTGGTCTGCAATTAAATTGGGGCACGGCTTTGGTGCAAGACATTTTTTACCTTTACACAAACCGTGTTCTAACTGGAACATACAAGACGGCTTTCTGAAATTAGCCGTAGGACCGCCCACATCATGAATATAACCTTTAAAGTTATTTAAACCTGTTAATAACTTAGCCTCTTTTATGATACTTTCTTTACTTCTTGATGTAACGTATCTGCCTTGATGAAATTGAATTGAACAAAAATTACAAGCACCAAAACAACCTCGGTTATGTGTAATTGAAAATTCAACTTCTTTAATTCCGGGTACGCCGCCTAATTTTTCATAAATAGGATGATAAGTACGCATATAAGGCAATTCATAAACAGCGTCAAGTTCTTTTGTTGTAAGAGGCGGCATAGGCTCATTTTGAACAATCATTTTGGAGCCGTGTCGCTGGCGAACCACTCTGCCACGTATATGGTCTTGCTCATCCTGCTCGACCCTAACAGACTTTGTGTATTCTTTTTTAGAATTAATACAATTTTCCAATGAAGGAACTTCAACACCGATATACGGCGTATTTACAACGTCTACCGAATAAACAGTACCTTTAATATTTGTTAAATCGGAAATCTGTTCACCTGCATTAAGCCTATTTGCAATTTCAACAACCTGTTTTTCACCCATTCCGTAAATTAACAGGTCTGCTTTAGAATCAATTAAAACGGAAGGTTTAATTTCATCTGCCCAATAATCATAATGTGCAAAACGCCTTAATGAAGCCTCTAAACCGCCTATTATAACAGGTGTATCGGGATAAATTCTTTTAACAACATTAGAATAAACGGTAACTGCCCTGTCAGGTCTTTTGCCTGCCTTACCGCCGGCAGTATAGGCATCATCACGCCTGATTTTTTTTGAAGCGGTATAATGTGCAACCATTGAGTCAATATTCCCTGCCGTTATTAAAAAGCCAAGGCGTGGCTTTCCAAACTGAGTAAAATCATTTTCATCTCGCCAATTAGGCTGGCTCAATACAGCAACACGATAACCGTTAGCTTCAAGTACTCTTGAGATTATTGATACACCGAATGACGGATGGTCTACATAAGAATCTCCCGTAATATAAACAAAATCGGGTTGAGTCCATCCTCTTTTTTCCATATCTTTTTTATTAATAGGTAAAAAATCTGCCATTAACTAATCCTTAAAATCATTTTCTTCAATTTCATTTACAGGATTTTCAACATCGTTAAAATCCATTTGTTCGGAATTTTCGGCAGTAAATTCCCTGCCGTTTTCATAAGCTCGTTTTTCGAGCCACATTTGCTTGGTCATTAACACCTGACGAGGTTTACTTCCTTCAGCAGGACCGATAACGCCGTATTCCTGAAGCTGGTCAATAATTTTAGCACCTCTTGCATATCCTACGGACAATTTACGCTGTAAAAATGATGTTGATGCCGTTCCTGTTTCCATAACAATTTCTGCGGCTTTTTCAAACAAAGCGTCATAATTGTTGCCATCTTCTCCGCTATCCTCAAAGGGGCTTGTCTTTTTGTCAACAACTGCTTTGGCCTCGATTTCTTTTTGAATATTCTCATCATATTCCGTGTCGCCCTGATTTTTAATAAATTCACACAATTCCTCAACCTCTTCATCGCTGATAAAGCAACCTTGAACACGAAGGGGTTTAGTTGCGCCAATAGGGCTGTAAAGCATATCACCGTTGCCTAAAAGCTTTTCTGCCCCTGAAGCATCTAAAATAGTTCTTGAATCAATTTGTGAAGAAACAGTAAGTGCAATTCTTGAAGAAATATTGGCTTTAATAAGGCCGGTAATTACATCTACAGACGGTCTTTGTGTTGCAATTACAAGATGCATTCCCGCAGCACGTGCCATTTGAGCAAGACGGCAAATAGAGTCTTCAACCTCTTTGGGTGCAGCCATCATCAAATCGGCAAGTTCGTCAATAAAAATGCAAATTTTAGGCATAATTTCCATGTCATCGTGTTTTTCGGCAAATTTATTATATCCGGAAATATCTCTTACACCGATTTCTGAAAATTTATTATAACGCTGAAGCATTTCAGACACTGCCCACCCCAATGCGCCTGCGGCTTTTCTTGGGTCGGTAACAACAGGAACAAGAAGGTGCGGAATGCCCACATATTTTGAAAATTCAACCTGTTTAGGGTCAATCATAAGGAACTTAACCTCATCGGGTTTTGCCCTGTAAAGCATAGAAACGATAATTGAATTCATACAAACGGATTTACCTGAACCGGTTGTACCTGCAATAAGAAGGTGAGGCATTTTAGCAATATCGCAAAATACGCTGTTGCCTGCAATATCCTTACCAAGCCCTGCGGAAAGTTTTGAACTTTGCTGTGCAAATTCAGGGGTTTCAACAATTTCACGCATTGAAACACTGTTTTTAACAACATTTGGAACCTCAATGCCTACAGCGGCTTTGCCCGGAATAGGCGCTTCAATACGAACATGTGTAGCAGCAAGATTAAGTGCAATATCATCGGCAAGATTTGTAATTTTGGAAATTCTTATGCCTGCCGCCGGTTTTAATTCATATCTTGTTACAGTCGGTCCTCGGCTGATGTCGGTAATAGTTGCATCAACATTAAAAGAATGAAGCGTATCAATAAGTTTTTCGGCATTTTCTTTTAACTCTCCGCTGACATCCTTTGTAGAAGCGTGCTTAACTTTTTTTAAAATATCAACAGGAGGCATAACATAATCCTCAACTGTTGCCTTCATTTGACTTTCTGATACTTCAAAAGTTTCAACAGGTTTCTTTTCTTCTTGATTTGAAGCGTTACGAACAATTTCATCAATAGACTTTTCTTTATTATCTGCTCTTAATGCTTTATTACGTGCCGTTGCCTGATTAATTTCATCAATAATATCTTTTGAAACAATATTATTTTGCTGATTGTCAATAATATCATCGCCGCTTGAAACATCAACCGTTTGATTTGATTTTTTTGCTTTTTTAGGCTTATCTGTTTCAGGCGGAACATCATCAAGAGGCACATCTATCGTTTTTTTATTCATGCGCCTTTGTTCTCGCTTTTCTTCAATAACAGGAGCTACCTTTTCATAAGTTGCCTTTGCAGGAGAAACTGCGCCTTTAAGAAATTGGATTACTGTAATACCTGTTAAAAACATAAAGTCAACAAAAATAAGAACTATATCAACAATAACAGCCGGTGCTTTGCCCAATGTTAAAAGTAACCAACCGATTAAAGCTCCGAAAAAACCGCCGTTAAATGTTTGAGAAGCAGTTTTAAAAGAATCAACTATGCAGTCTTTAAAAATTTCACCGGGTTGATTTTGTACAATATGTATCAAAGCCGATATAAGCAAAATCATTATAATGCATTCTACACCTTTAATTGCAAGAGTGCCCGGTTCATTATCTTTAACAGAATACAAAACAGTTATTGCAACAGTTAATATAGGAAAAACAATAGCGGCAAGAATTCCAAACAAGCCAACATAAGTGTTATGCAAAAAACGCCAAGCACCCTGACCGCTGACAACAGCGACGAAAAAGAAAATAACGGATAATGCGAAAATTACAATGCTTGCAACACGGTTTACAGCTTCTTTTCTTTGGAAATCAGCAATTTGTTGTTGATTTTTATTCTTTTTATTTTGATTTTTAGAACGATTGCTTTGAACTTTTTTATTAGCCATATTATCCCCTGTTAATGATTAATTCAACTATACCTGCAATTACGGCAACTGCACCTATTGCAAAATCATAAAAAGCGAAATATTTTAATTTGTTTTGAGTAAAAATATAAAGAGTGAATTTTGAAACAATGTATGATGCACCGCCTGCAATTACAACAGCAATAATACCTGAAATTATATTTACATATGTAACGCAATTAACAATTTCTATAATTCCGCCAACAAGCAAAATCGGAACGGACAACGATACAAAATAACGGAAAGCAACTTTTTTATTGACGCCGCAAATTAAAAGAACGCATATTACTGTTGCACACAATGAAAATCCGCCGATTGGCAAAGTAATAAATACCGCAAGACCTACAATAACCGCATACGGCAAACTGAGCCTTGTGCCTTTTTCATTTTTGGAAAGAATTTTCCACGCAACAAGTAACAAAGCTCCTGTAACGGCAAAGCAAATGCCCTCACCCAAAACATCTCCGTTATAAGAAGTTGAATTTAAAAGCCGGTATATATTTTTTTCTTTTGACACAGGAATTAAATAAATAAGCATAAAAACGTAGGGAATTAATGTAAAATACATAAATTTCCTCGAATTTGAAGAATCTTTTACGCTTAATCTTTTCTTGAACAAATCTGCCCAGCCGCTGAAAAATTCGTAAATAAGTTTAATGAATACTTTGTAAAATGCAACTGCAATACCCACAGCCATTCCTATATGTATTAAACCGGTAAGTTCAGAACACGAACCGGTATATCTGCCTGCGAAATCATGGAATATTGCGGAATGACCGCTTTCCGACACGGGAAAAAGAAATGTTAGGACTTGCCCCAACGCTTGAAAAACAGCTGTTAAAATTGACAATATTTTCTCCTCCAAACAAAGAAGCGTTATCCACATAATAACCTGCCCTTATATAATCGTAAGGATTACTTGAACGGGGCGTCATTAAAGTATTAACGCAATTATCACAATAAAATATATCTGCCTCATTAATCACAGACCAAATCATTTATTTTCCTCCTCAATAAGAGAATTCAAATAAGCAAGGGCATCGCACAATCCGCCCAATTCATCAATCAAACCGCATGAAACAGCGCCCTCTCCGTCAAGCACGGTGCCTACATCCATAACAAGTTCACCTGTTTTTAGCATTAAACTGCGAAAATCAGCGGCAGATATTTTTGAATTATTCTCTACAAAATTTACAATTCTGTCTTGCATTTTTTCAAAATAAGACAAGGTTTGAGGAACGCCGAGAACAAGCCCGTTCATTCTGACAGGGTGAACGGTCATTGTGGCGCTTGGAACAATAAAACTTTTTTTACAAGAAACAGCAAGCGGAACACCAATTGAATGGCCGCCGCCGAGAACAAGAGATGCAGTTGGCGTTTTCATTGTAGATAAAAGTTCCGCTATTGCCAGCCCCGCCTCAACATCCCCGCCGACAGTGTTTAAAATAATAAGCAAGCCTTCAATTTCTTTGCTTTCTTCAATAGCAACGAGTTGAGGAATTACATGTTCATACTTTGTAGTTTTATTTTGACTCGGTAAAATATAATGCCCTTCTATTTGACCGATTATTGTTAAACAATGAATAAAATGGCCGTTTTTTTCAACGGTTATGGAACCGGTTTCAAAATCGTTTTGCGCATTATTTTCAGCAGATTCATTAGTTTTTTCTGTTTCAGACATAACAACACTTCCCTGTTTATTATGCCCAAAATTTTTATATATTGTATCATATGACAAAAACTTTTTCAATATATTGTTTTTAATTATTAATATTAAATGAAAATGTGTTGTTTAACATTGACACAAGATAAACAATATTGTAAAATAGATTGACAAAAAAATTAACAACTCAGGAGGTATAAGTTATGGGACTTACACTTGCACAAAAACTTATAAAGTCTCATCTTGTTGAAGGTGAAATGGTTGTAGGCTCTGAAATTGGGCTTAAAATTGACCAAACATTAACTCAAGACGCAACAGGCACAATGGCTTACCTTGAATTTGAAGCTATGGGTGTAGACAGAGTAAAAACAGAAAAAAGCGTTGCATATATTGACCACAACACTTTACAAACAGGTTTTGAAAATGCAGATGACCACAGATACATTCAAACAGTTACAAAAAAGCATGGCATTTATTTTTCAAGACCCGGCAACGGAATTTGCCACCAAGTTCATTTGGAACGCTTTGGAATTCCGGGCAAAACATTAATCGGCTCTGACAGCCACACTCCAACCGGCGGCGGTATCGGCATGCTTGCAATGGGCGCCGGCGGACTTGATGTTGCTGTTGCTATGGGCGGCGGCACATACTATATTCCAATGCCGAAAATGACAAGAATTAATCTTCACGGATATTTAAAACCATGGGTTTCGGCAAAAGATGTTATTCTTGAAGTTTTAAGAATTATGAGCGTTAAAGGCGGCGTAGGCAAAATTATTGAATACGGCGGAGACGGAGTTAAAACTCTTTCTGTTCCGGAACGTGCAACAATTACAAACATGGGTGCCGAATTAGGCGCAACAACATCTATTTTCCCATCAGATGAAATTACACTTGCCTTTCTTAAAGCCCAAGGCAGAGAAAAAGACTGGACAGAAATTTTACCTGATGAAGATGCGGTTTATGATGAAGTAATTGACATTGACCTTTGTTCCCTCACCCCTATGGCCGCTTGTCCTCATATGCCGGACAAAGTAAAAACAACGGAAGAAATCGGAAAAATTAAAGTTGACCAAGTTGCAATCGGCTCATGTACAAACTCATCATATGTTGATATGATGAAAGTTGCCGCAATACTTAAAGGCAAAACCGTTTGCCCAACAGTTTCACTTTGCATTGCACCCGGTTCAAAGCAAGTGCTTAATATGCTTGCATTAAACGGTGCACTTTCCGACATGATTAATGCAGGTGCAAGAATACTTGAATCTGCTTGCGGTCCTTGTATCGGAATGGGACAAAGCCCTAATTCAAAAGGCATTTCTCTCAGAACCTTTAACAGAAACTTTGAAGGCAGAAGCGGAACAAAAGATGCAGGAATTTATCTTGTATCACCGGAAGTTGCTGCTGCATCTGCACTTACAGGATACCTTACAGACCCAAGAGATTTAGGTGAAGCGCCAAAAATCGAAATGCCGGACAAATTTATTGTTAACGACAACATGGTTGAACCGCCTGCATCTGTTGAAGAAGCCGCAAACGTTGAAGTGCTTAGAGGACCTAACATTAAACCGTTCCCGAAAACAGAACCTCTTCCCGAAAATATTGAAGCCAAAGTAATGCTTAAAGTCGGCGACAACATTACTACAGACCATATTATGCCTGCCGGCGCTAAAATTCTTCCATACCGTTCAAATATTCCTCACCTTTCACAATATTGTTTTGCTGTTTGTGATGAAGAATTCCCTGAAAGAATTAAAAAAGAAGGAAAAGGATTTATTATCGGCGGTGCTAACTACGGTCAAGGCTCAAGCCGTGAACACGCAGCACTTGTTCCGCTTTATTTAGGTGTTAAAGCAGTAATTACAAAGAGCTTTGCAAGAATTCATGTTGCAAACCTTGTAAATGCCGGTATTTTGCCGTTTACATTCAAAAACGAATCTGATTATGACAAAATTAACCAAATGGACGAATTAGCATTAGACGGTATCAGAGAAGCAATTAAAAACAACACACCTGTTGTATTAAAAAATATTTCAAAAGGCGAAGAATACGAGCTTGATTCCTCACACCTGTCACAAAGACAAAGAGATATGCTTCTTTGCGGCGGTTTACTTGACTACACAAGAGAGATGAACAAATAATTTGCCACATGGCAGAAAGGTTTAAAAAATGACAGACGAAAAAAAAGCTATTGACGAAGCAGTTGAAAAATTCCGTGAACTTATGGAAGGTCAGCTTGCAAGAGCAAAAAAGATTAAAGAAGATAAAGATTTTGTTGATTACGAAAAACTCGACAAAATTGTTATAGGAATTTGCGGCGGTGACGGTATCGGCCCTGTAATTACAAAAGAAAGTGAAAGAGTACTTGCATTTCTTTTAAAAGACGAAGTAGCAAGCGGCAAAGTTGAATTTAAAGAAATTGACGGACTCACCATTGAAAACAGAGCAAAATGCCTTAAAGCAATTCCCGATGATGTGCTTGAAGAATTAAAAGCATGCCATGTTATTCTTAAAGGACCTACAACAACACCACGCCAAGGTGACGGATGGCCGAATGTTGAATCAGCAAACGTTGCAATGAGAAAAGAACTTGACCTTTTTGCAAATATGCGCCCTGTTAAAGTTCCGGAAGAAGGAATTGACTGGACATTCTTCCGTGAAAACACAGAAGGCGGATACGCAGTCGGTTCATACGGCGTAAATATTACAGACGACCTTGCTGTTGACTTTACAGTTGCAACACAAGAAGGCTGTGACAGAATTGCACGCCTTGCATATGAATATGCGAAGAAAAACAACAAGGGCAAAGTTTCTATTATTACAAAAGCAAATATTATTAAAACAACAGACGGTAAATTCCTTAACACAGCTAAGAAAATCGGCGAAGAATACCCTGATGTTATTACCGATGACTGGTATGTTGATATTACAACTGCAAAGCTTATTGACCCAATGAGAAGAAAAGATTTTAAAGTTTTTGTTCTTCCAAACCTTTACGGTGATATTATTACAGATGAAGCTGCTGAATTCCAAGGCGGTGTAGGTACAGCCGGTTCAGCAAACATTGGTAAAAAATATGCTATGTTTGAGGCAATTCACGGTTCTGCTCCAAGAATGATTCAAGAAGGCAGAGGTCAATATGCAGACCCTTGCAGCATGCTTCGTGCATCGGCAATGCTTCTTTCACACATTGGTTATCAAGACAAAGCTGAAGCACTTGAAAAAGCGCTTGATAAATGCATGTTTGAAGAAAAGAAACTTACAATTACAGGTCGTGATACCGGATGTACTTGCAGTGAATTCGGCGACTATGTAATGGAAACTATTGAAAATATGACAAAATAATTTTGTTAAGAGAGGAACGGACGTTATGGATAAAAAAGAAGAAATTTCTATTTCCGTTATAAAACGACTTCCCCGCTATTACCGTTTTCTGCAAAGTTTAAAAGAAAACGGAATAGTCAGAATCAGTTCCAAAGAACTTGCAAACAGAATGGGTCTTACTGCCTCACAAATTCGCCATGACTTTAACTGCTTTGGAGGTTTCGGTCAGCAAGGTTATGGATATAATGTGCCTGAACTTCATTCTAAAATAGGCGAGATATTGGGTGTTTCTAACGAAAGAAAAACTATTCTTATCGGTGCAGGTAACCTTGGTAAAGCTGTTTGTAACAAAATTTTCGGAGTTAAAAGCGGTTTTCAACTTATAGGTATTTTTGATAAAAACGAAGCCATATGCGGAAATATGATTAAAGGTATTCCGGTTAGGAACATTAACTACCTTGAAAACTTTTGCATTGACAACAAGCCTATTTGTGCCGTTATTTGTATTCCGTCAAACGATATGAAAGAGCTTACGGATTCACTTGTTAACTTAGGAATTAAAAGTTTTTGGAATTTCAGTAATTATGATATTGCAATGGCTCATCCTGAAGTTTTAGTTGAAAACGTTCATTTGACCGACAGTTTAATGACTCTCGGATTTTTAACATCTGTGGAGGAATAAAATTGGTTAGAATCAGTACAAAAGAAATTGTTGATATTTTGCAATACAGCGAAACAAAAGCAATACTTGTTGAGAAAAAGCCTCTTTTAAACAGCAGTCAATTTAAAGTATCATACAGTGTAATTGACTTTGAAAACAAAACAAAAGATGTGCTTACCAAAAACGCATACTTACTAAAAAAATTCGGTTCTTCATTTAAAAAAATAAGTGAAACAATTCCGAATTTTGTTCAATGCGACGCTGCCGTTTTGTATGACAGAAGAATTCTTGCTATTTATCCAAACGGTGAAGCCGGCATTTTTGACAGAGACGGCGAACTTTCATGGAGCGGTTACTTTAATTACCACGATGAAACGGTTTGTAAAATAGCACTTGACGGTAAATATTTTTGGTCAATTTGCCCGGCTGAAAATTGTGCAATAAGATATTCCTGCCAAAATATGCAGGTTGATTTAAGAATCGGCGGTAAAGACGCGCAAACATTTGTAAACCCAACCCATATCAGTGTTGATGACGGTGATGTTTATGTTTGCTCAGGCAAAAATCTTGTGCGAAAAATTGACAAAATGAATTTTACCGTTTCAGATTACTTAACATTTGATGAAGGCGTTAAAGAATTTTACAAATTCGGTAAATATGCTATTGCAGTATTAACAGGAGGTACGTATCTGCTTGAAAACAACGAATAATTAAAAGGTATCACTTTGGTGATACCTTTTTTATTGCTCTATTTCATCAAGCATACTTTGTACAATACTGCAAGAATTATTAAATTTTTCCTTTTCTTCTTCATTTAACGGAATTTCGCAAATTTCACGAACGCCGTTTCTGTTAACAATAGCAGGAACGCCGATATATAAACCAGATTTTCCGTACTCCCCTTTTAGTTTAGCGGAAACAGTGAATATTGAATTTTCATCATTTAATATTGCTTTTGTTAAACCGGCAAGTACCATACCTATGCCGTAATAAGTTGCGCCCTTTGCTTTAATTATTTCATATGCAGACAAACGCACATCATCCTCAATTTTTTTCAGTTCACTTGAAGAACCGTTTTTATAATCAAGCAACGGAATTACAGAAAGCATTGTACTGCTCCAGGGAACAAATTCGGAATCCCCGTGTTCCCCCATTACGTAAGCATGAACATTGCGCGGGTTAACATTAAAATAATCGCCAAGCATATATCTTAACCGTGCTGAATCAAGGCTTGTTCCTGAGCCTAAAACTTTATTTTTAGGAAATCCCGATAGCTTATAAACAACTTCTGTCATAACATCAACAGGATTACCTGCGACAAGAAAAACGCCGTCAAAGCCGCTTGAAACTATATTATTTACAATAGATTTATATATTTCATAATTTTTATTTAATAAATCTCTTCTTGACTCGCCTTTATTTTGAGGCATTCCTGCACAAATTACAGCAATATCCATATCCTTGCAATCGGCATAAGAGCCGGCATAAATTTTAATGCTGCCGGGTGCAAAAGGAACACCGTGAGACAAATCGGCAGCATCTCCCTTTACTTTTGTTTCATTAATATCAATCAAACAAATTTCGTTGCAAATATTTTGATTTAAAAGAGAATAAGCAAAACTTGTGCCAACCATTCCGGCACCGATAATTGCCACCTTTTTACTGTCATTAATCAAAAAAATCACCCGAAAGTATTATTACCATACTTTCGGGTTTAATTCTTTTTAATTATTTAAAGAAAAGCGGAAGTTTTTCAAGAAATACAATATCGTTTCTGTCGCCTGCATCACCTTCTGCAAGAGGAGCACAGGAAGCAACAATATTTCCGTTAAAGGCATCAACAACCTTTTTTACAGCTTCAAGTGATTCACCTGTAGAAATAACATCGTCAACAATTAAAACTTTTTTGCCGTTAAGCAAATCGCCATCTTCATGACCGAGATAAAGATATTGTTGATTTTGAGTAGTAATTGAGCTAACAGGGATTTTAACAGGATTGTCCATATAAACCTTAACGCCTTTACGAACAACTATGTACTTTTTACCGCTTTGCTTGCTCATTTCATAAGCAAGAGGAATACTTTTTGCCTCAGGAGTTACAATGTAATCAAACTCAGGTACTTTTTCCAACAAAGCCGTTGCGCATTTTTCTGTTAATTCAACATCGCCAAATAAAATGAATGCGGCAATATCAAGTTTATCACTTACTGAAAACTTTTGAAGTTCTCTTTCAATTCCGGCAATTTTTAATGTATATGAATCGCTCATAAAATCTTTTCCCCCATTTCAACACCGCCAATAAGATGAAAATGCAAATGCATAACAGTTTGACCTGCATCTTCACCGCAATTATTTATTACTCTGTAAGATGAAACACCCTGACTTTTTGCAATTTCAGGGATTTTTTCAAAGATATGTGCAACATATTTGCTGTTTTCCTCATTAATATCGTTTGCACAATCAATATGTTTTTTGGGGGTGATAAGAATATGAACCGGCGCAACAGGATTAATATCCTTAAATGCAAAAATCATATCATCCTCATAAACTTTAGTGCTTGGAATATCACCGTTAATTATATTACAAAACAAGCACATAACATCACCGTAGCCTTTCAAAAATTTAAAATCATTTAATGAAATTATTTACAATATCGCAAACCTTTGCAAGAGCATCATCAATCTTTGATAAATCCTTAGCTCCTGCCATTGCGGAATCCGGACGGCCGCCGCCGCCACCGCCGGCAAGTTTTGCAACCTCACGCACAACATCACCGGCTTTAACACCGTTTGAAATTGCATCTTTACCGCACACAGCAACAATAGACGCTTTTTTGCCGTTAATGCCTGCAATAACGCCTACAACATTATCTGCCTTTGCCTTTATATCATCGCCCATAGAACGAAGTGCATCAGGTGTTGTGCCGTCAAGCTTTGCAACATAAACGTCAAGTTCGCCAACTTTAACAGGTTTGCTGAGGGCATCGGCACTTTTAAGTTTTGTAAGTTCAGCATTAAGTGATTGAATCTCTTTATCTTTATTTTTAAGTTCTGCCATAACTGTGTTGATTTTACTTACAACATCGTTTACGCCTGTTTTAAGGGCATTTGCAGAATCTTCGATAACCTGTGTTTCATTCTTATAAGAATTAAGAAGGTTTTTACCTGTAACAGCTGTAATTCTTCTTACACCTGCGGCAACAGATGATTCACTAACGATTTTAAACAAGCCGATTTCACCGCTGTTTGATACATGGGTACCTCCGCAAAATTCAGTTGAAAAATCACCTGCTTTAACAACTCTGACAACATCGCCGTATTTTTCACCGAAAAGCATCATTGCGCCCATTTTCTTTGCTTCTTCAATAGGCATTTCCATACTTTCAACTGTATTGGCATCCAATATAAACTCATTTACAAGGTTTTCAACCTGTTGAATTTCATCGGCAGAAAGTGCGTTAAAGTGTGTAAAGTCAAATCTTACTTCACTTTCATTTACAAGCTGACCAGCCTGCTCAACATGATTACCCAATACTTTCCTTAATGCAGCCTGAAGTAAATGAGCAGCTGTGTGGTTACGCTTGATTGCTTTTCTTCTGTCAACATCAATATTAGCGCTAACAGTATCGCCAACGGAAATTACACCGTTTTCAACCTTACCTGAATGCAAAAATACCTTTTCCGCATTCTTTGCAGTATCTGAAACAGTAAACGTAGCATTTTCGGAAGAAATAACACCTGTATCGCCAACCTGACCGCCTGACTCTGCGTAAAAAGCGGTTTTATCAAGAACAACAACACCTTCCTCGCCTGCACCAAGCATATCCTTTAATTCACCGTCAGATATAATTGCTTTAACAGTTGCAGTGCAACTATAATCTGTGTAACCTACAAATTCGGTTTCGGCAACATCAATTTTAACCGAAGAACCCTTCCAAGCGTCTGCACCGGCATCTTTACGGGCAGCACGAGCAGTTTTCTTTTGATTTTCAAGAAGTTCATTAAACTTATCTTCGTCAACGGTCATTCCCTTTTCTTCAAGAATATCTTTTGTTAAATCAAGAGGAAAGCCGTAAGTATCGTTAAGTTTAAATGCATCCTCACCGCTGAAAACAGTTCCTTTGGTTTGAGCAATATATTCATCAAGCAATGCAAGGCCGCTGTCTATTGTTTTGCCGAAAGATTCTTCTTCTGAAAGCATAACCTTAATAATAAGCTCACGCTTTGAATCAAGATAATCATATGCAGACATATTTTCGTCAATAACTGTATTAACAACCTTGTAAAGGAACGGTTCATTAACACCCAAAAGTCTGCCGTGGCGACAAGCACGCCTTATAAGACGGCGAAGCACATAACCTCTGCCGTTATTTGACGGAATAACACCGTCACCAATCATAAATACAGATGAACGTATGTGGTCTGTAATAACACGAAGCGAAACATCATTTTTTTCATCGTCGTGATATTTAACACCGGCAATTTCGGAAATCTTTTTCATAATATTTTGAACTGTATCAACTTCAAAAAGATTATCTACTCCCTGCATAATGCAAGCAAGTCTTTCAAGTCCCATACCTGTATCAATATTCTTTTGAGCAAGTTCTGTATAATTGCCGTTGCCGTCGTTATTAAACTGACTGAAAACATTGTTCCAAAATTCAGTGTATCTGTCGCACTCACAACCTGGTTTACAATCTGGACTGCCGCAACCATACTTTTCACCGCGGTCAAAATAAATTTCAGAACAAGGACCGCAAGGGCCCTGACCGTGTTCCCAGAAATTATCTTCCTTACCCAATCTTACAATATGTGAAGGGTCTACACCGATTTCTTTAGTCCATATATCAAAAGTTTCGTCATCATTTTCATAAATTGTAACCCAAAGTTTATCAACAGGCAAATCAAGCACATCTGTGCAAAATTCCCATGCCCACTTTGTGGCTTCATGTTTAAAATAATCACCAAAACTGAAATTTCCCAACATTTCAAAATATGTGCCATGGCGAGCAGTTTTGCCAACACGTTCAATATCAGGTGTTCTGATACACTTTTGGCAAGTAGTAACACGGGTAGACGGCGGTGTAACCTCGCCTGTAAAATACTTTTTCATAGGTGCCATACCCGAATTAATTAACAAAAGGCTTTTATCATTATTAGGAACAAGTGAAAAACTGGGAAGTCTTAAATGCCCTTTGCTTTCAAAAAATGATAAATACTTTTCTCTTAAATCGTTTAACGATGTCCATTCCATTTTAAAATACCTCAATAAAAACTCTGAAAATAAAATAGGTACATAAAAATACCTGTAAACAAAAGTTCAAGGGCAACTAAAACAGCTGCCCTAATAATAACTTTTATTTAGAGTTTGTCTGCAAGCTTTTTAAGTTCATCCATTTCTTCTTTAGTAAATGTTAAACCTTTGCTCATTTTTGAATGATCCGGTGACCAATCTCTGATGTCGATTTTAGGTTCACGACCATTCCATGAAATCATATTAACTTCTCTTGTCCAACCACGAGCTGTTTCAGAAATAACACCAACGTGTTCAGTGATTTCATACTTAATTTCAGGCATTGTAACTCCTCCTTTTCCTAATATTTATTTTAATTTTTCAACAATATTTTTAGTATCTCTTGCAATCATAAGTTCTTCATTAGTTGCAAGGATAAATACTCTTACTTTATCAGTTGGCTGAGTTAACTCTGCCTCTAAACCGTGAACGGTTTTTTGGTTAATTGACTGATTAATTTGAACGCCAAGGTAACCAAGATAAGAACAAACCTTTGCACGAAGCCAGAAGCCGTTTTCACCAATACCGCCGGTAAATACAATAGCGTCAACGCCGTTCATTGCAGCAACATAAGAACCGATGTATTTTGCAATTTCATAAGCCTGCATTTCATGAGCAAGAATTGCACGTTCGTTACCTTCTTCCTGAGCCCTGTAAACATCACGGTCATCAGAAGAAACACCGGAGATAGCGCTTACACCTGATTTTTTATTAAGGATTTCTTCAACTTCTTTTGGTGAAAGACTTAACTTTTGCTGAATAAATGTTACAACAGAAGGGTCAACACCGCCGGAACGTGTACCCATCATAAATCCGTCAAGCGGAGTAAATCCCATTGATGTATCAAATACTTTACCGAACTTAACGGCAGCAATGGATGCACCGTTGCCCAAATGGCAAGTAATAATTTTTAACTTGCTGATATCCTGATGCATAAATTCTGCACATCTTTGACTTACATATTGATGTGATGTGCCGTGGAAGCCATAACGGCGAATTCCGTATTTTTCAAAATATTCGTAAGGCACTGCATACATATAAGCCATCGGAGGCATTGTGCTGTGAAACGCAGTGTCGAAAACAGCAACTTGAGGAACTTTCGGTCCTACTACTTTCAAACAAGCTTCATAGCCTTGAACATTTGCAGGATTATGAAGCGGAGCAAGCGGAGCCAAGTCTTTAATATCTTGAATTACTTCTTCATTAATAAGAACGCTCTTTGTGTATTTTTCACCGCCTTGAACAACACGATGACCGATAGCGTCAATTTCATCAAATGACTCAAGAACAGCAAGCTCACTTTCAGTAATTAACCATTTAACGGTACTGAATGCTGCCGTATGGTCAGGAATTTCTTTGTCAAAAACAAGCTTCTTATCGTGAGCACTGTAGATAATATTATTTTCACCGCCTGCAATTTCCAAGCCGATTCTTTCAATAGTACCCTTACAAATTAAAGATTCATCATCCATATTAATCAACTGAAATTTAAGCGAAGAACTGCCGCAGTTGATAACAAGAATTTTCATTATTATTCCCTCCGATATTGCAAATAATTTAATATACATATATAATAATATATATAATAAGCGAATGTCAAGTATATGTTAAGGAAATTGGTAATTTTTATGGCAGTTGGAGTAGTTTGCGAATTTAATCCCTTTCACAACGGACACAAATATTTAATTGATTCTTTAAAAAGCAAAGGCGAATCTGTTGTGTGCTGCATGAGCGGAAATTTTGTTCAGCGTGGTGAATTTGCGATATACGATAAATTCAAGCGAACGGAAGCGGCAATCAAAGGCGGCGCCGACTTAGTTATAGAATTGCCAGCAAAATGCTCTACACTTTCTGCCGAAGGATTTGCAAAATCATCAATAAATCTGCTTGAAAGCACGGGAATTGTAAATAAAATTGCATTCGGAGCTGAATATGACAATGTTGACGAACTGAAAAAAGCAGCAAATCTTCTTAATGACGAAGAAACGCAAAAACAAATTTCCGATGAAATGAAAAGCGGCGTTTCCTACCCTGTTGCCAGAAAAAATGTTTTAAATACAGACTTACTTGACACACCAAACAATATTTTAGCTGTTGAATATTTAAGATTCACAAATCTTGAACCTATTGCAATTAAAAGAATAGGAAAAGGCCATGACACCGATGATGAAAAATACAGTGCATCTGCCATAAGAAACAATTTAAAAAATGACAATATTTGCAGTATGAAAAACTGTGAAACGGCAATTTTGGCAAAATTAAGACAAATGAGTGCAGAAGATTTTTTAATGACGGCAGATGTCAACGAAGGTCTTGAAAACAGAATTGTAAACGCAGTCAGAAATGCATCAAGTCTTGACGAATTATATGATTTGATTAAAACAAAAAGGTACACAATGGCACGCATAAGAAGAATTGTTTTAAGGTCCTATTTATCAATAACAACAGGGAACGACGAAAAAGCTCCCTACATTCGTATTTTAGGGTTTAACAATGAGGGCAAAAAATTACTTTCCGATATGAAAAAAAATGCAAAAAAGCCGATTATAACGAAAATTTCGGACTGTGACGACACAAACAGAAAATATTTTGAAGATGAATGCAGATACACTGATTTATATAATTTGGGATACAAAAAACCTTTGCCCTGCGGAACAGAACAAAGGTCAAAAATAGTGATTATTTAAATTCGGTTAATTTATAAAATTCTTCTTTAGTCATTGAAGAATTAATATATGACAAAAGTGAAGTGGTTGAAAGGAATTCCGGCAAATTAAGTTTTGCAAGGAATTCCTTTTTATTTCGCCTGGCATTTGCCGTGCCTGATAAACCGGCGTCATATAAATCAAAATTTGTAACCGGGTCATCATTTACAGATGTAGAAAAAGCTATATTTGCCTTTTCAAACAAATCTTTTAAAACAGTATCGTCTATTCCTTCAACGCCCAATTTCCCCTCTTTTGACGGTTTGGCTTTTCGTTTTTCCTTGCCGTAAACATCGGGAATATAAAGATTTGTTATTTTTGACTTATCAATGCCCATAGAAACAAAATTTCTTATTTGAAAACCGCTGTGGTCTGAATCGGTTAAAATAATCAGTCCCCTCTCATCGGCAAGGCGTTTAATAAAATCTCTTTTTTCTTTATCTTTAAAGATGTGAAATCCGTTGGTTTCAATTATTAAGGCATCCAAAATATTTGAAAGTTTAATTTTATCATATTTTCCTTCAACAATCACAGCCTGATTTACTTTAATCATAATTTACGTCCTTTGAAATTAGAAGCAGTTTAACAAGCATTTCTTCAAGCACAAGTTTGCCGTTTACTCCACTGCTTTTAAGCATATTATCGGCATCCATAAGAACATCAAGAGATTTTCTTAATTGTTCCACGGAAAGATAAGCACTGTCTCTTAATGCATTACGAAGAGCAAATTCCCTGCCACGATAATTAAAATAATTACTCACATCCTCGGCAGACTCGCCGGCAATTTTGGCGCATTTCACCCGATACATATCAACAAAACAGTTGGAAACGACGGCCAAAACCGAAACAGGCTCCTCTTTCATTTCAAAAAGAGTGTTTAAAACGGAATATGCCTTTTCATAATCGCCCTTAATTACCGCTTTAGACAAATCAAACACTCTTGCCTGAAGGCATTTAACCGCAAGCTTATCAATATCCTTTTTTGTAATTTCGCTGCCGTTTACATATGAAGAAATTTTATCTGCTTCATTCATTAATGTTTTTATATCACTGCCTGAAACAGAAATCAAATAACGTGCGTTATCAGCCGACAATATTGCTTTTTTTCGTTTACAGGCAGCAACAAGCAATTTCACCAAATCGCTTTCAGAACGTTTATTTAACTCAACAGAAGAGCCGTATTTTGAAAATTCTTTTTCAAGAGATTTCCATTTTGTATTTTTTTTAATATCAATTTCTAAAGTATCAAACCAAAAAACAAGCACAGTTGTTTCAGGCAAATCTTTTAAAAATTCTTTCATTTTATCGCAATCGGCACTACTTTTATCGAAAGGATAATCACGAACGCAAACAAAAACATACTCGCTCATCATAGGCAACATTTCTGCGTCTTTTAAAATATCGTCTATCGCCACATTTTTGCCGTCGTACTGATGGCAATTAAAATCGGCAAAAGCACCGCCTGCAAGTTTTTCTTTTAACTTGCCGACATAAAATTCTTTTAAGTAGCTTTCTTCGCCGAAAATAAAATAGGCATTTGAAAAATTTTCGCTTTTAATTTGTTCTTTAAGTGATTTTTCATCTATTCTTGCCAAAGCTCCTGCCTCCTTTCAAACCTGCTGTCATTAATTATGGTGTAACAAACAGAGTAATTTTGTTTTGCATTATAGTAGCAAGCGCCGTCATAATCGGATGTGTTAACAATATCATTTGTATAAACAAACTCAAATCCGTTAACATTAAAAACAAAAGTTTTATACTTTTGAGATATATCATAATTCACTGTGAAATTTTGCCAAAACGCAAAATTTGAATTAACAGCATATGTAACATTTTCAGCATATATATCATACTCAATCAAATCATAATTTGCAACATAATTTATTACATTACAACTGTCGCAAAGCATTCGTGAATATTCACTTTTATTAAAATCAACTACGGAATTTAATGTTAACCGTTTATTATTAACGATTGACACAATTGTTTCATATTGTTCGTAAGAAGAAACTCCTGCCGCAAACGCATGTTCATTATCATAAATAAAAACTGCCGATGATTTACTGCCGGGAAGTATTTTTAAATAAGTGTTATTACGTTCGGTAAAAGCAGAAACAGCTATTGTAACCGTAAACATTACAATGCATATTGAAGAAATTAATTTAACATTTGAAAATTTAAAAATTATACATATTCCGATAAATATAAACACTGCGCCGACAACCAATTTAATATAGACACCGCTTATATCAACAACGGAAAATGATAATTTTGAAAAGATTTTTAAAATAAACAAAAGAAAATTCGTTTCATACTTAAAAACAAAAAACACAGCTGTTTTCAGCAATGGAATCGGAAAACAAATTAACGAAACAAAAGCAGTTATTAAAATAATTTGTGCTATAGGAATTACAAGCCAGTTTAAAACTGTAAAAGTTAAGCTGATACTGCCTAAAAACATACAAATTACAGGAAATGTTGTTATAAGCACAGAAACAGACATAATAAAGGATTCTGCAAAATAATTAATAAACTTAATTTTACTTGATTTTTTTATTTTAAATTTTGGATAAACAACAACAATACCAAGTACTGACGACACAGTAAGCATTGCACCTAAATCTGTTACCGCATATGGGTTTAAACATATTAAAAACACCGCAAAACCCAACGAATTAAGCGTGTCGGCTTTATCGCCGGATAAAAGAGATAAATAAACGATTGCCGACATTATGCCTGCTCTTAAAACAGACGGAGTAAATCCAACAAGAGCCATATAAAACAAGGTAAACAAAACCGTTAGCAAAACACGCAACGTTTTTGGAACACGCAATTTTTTCAGTACAAAATACATTACACCTACAAAAACCGACAAATGTAAGCCGGAAACAGCCATTACATGCATTATGCCGCAAGCTTTAAATAATGAATAAGTTTCATCGGTTATATAATTTTTATTGCCTAAAACAAATGCAGTGGCTATACCTGCGTTATCACCTGAAAGGTTATCATTAAAATACGATATAACTGCTTCTCGTAACTCAATAACAGGTTTTAAATACTTTTTAGTATATCCGCTTTGAATGCGATAATCATTTAAGTACCCTTTTAAAAACTCACCGTTTGCAAAAGCACCGTAAGAATCGTATCCGTTTTCCGCAACAGATGAAAATTCAATTTTGCCTTTGACGGACTGACAATAATCGGCATTGATTTTAGCAGTTGAATAAAGAGTAAATTTAATATTTTGAGGAGTTTTACTTTTATTAATTTTGGTTGTTTCAACCGTATACTTATAACCGCTTTCTGTTTTTTCAGGAATATCAACAATATAAAATTCCGCTTCGGCACAATCGCCGTTTAATGGTTGCAAAGGCAAATAACTGCCGTAATAAGTAGCGATAAACGAAACAGAAGCCAAAACACAGCTAAAAATACAAAGAGGAATTGCAACAGCTTTGCGTGTTTTCTTAAATAGAAGAGAAAGCAGAAAAAGAACGCTTGCGGTAATTAAAACCGCAAACGCCCCTTTAATATTCATAAAATTTAACGCAATTAGAGTTAATGCAAAGGAAAAACCTATATGTGCAAAAACTCTTTTCATATTACATTACCTTTCATTTGAATGATAATTATTGCTGCTTATTTTTACCAACCGGTTCAATAACAAAGCTGTAACTTTGCTTTACGCCTTTTTTCATTATATAAGGTTCTCTTACAAATGCCTGACCCGGTAAATCGCCGCCTACGCCTAAAAGCATATGGTCAATATTAACCGATGTAATTTCTTTATTGTAAGGAATTTGATAAGTATGCTTTGCCTTTTCCAAATCTTCTATTTGATAATGATGAGCGCTGAAATTAAACGGTTCATCAAAATAAGAAGAAATTTTAAAGCCGTTACCCTGCCTGTCGGTAATTGTAAAGTAACGAACATCTGCTCTGTTTGAGCTTTCCTGTGGGCGCATATATCTGTGCTCCAAATTTGTAACAGTTGATTTGTATGTACCGATTTTAGCACCTGTTTTACGGTCGCAATACGTTGCCTGCGGGCCTCTGCCATACCAATTAACATATTCCATTTTTCCGTCAAGAGTCATTCTTGCGCCAAACTTAACCATAGTTGCCGTTGGAGTTGCACTGTGGTAACAATAAATTCTTCTGTCTGGATAAATTTTATATGTTGAAACAGAATTCTTAAGACCCGGTGTATTCCAAGCAATATGAATTTCAACACAATTATCTTTACCTGCTTTAACAACAGTTTTAACAGCCTTTGCCGCATGGCTTGCATGGCGCCACCTGTAATAAGGATGCAACGGAATTAAAAACGGAACAAAATTTAAAGAATCAATGTCATTATCTGTTAAAGCACGGAAATAATAAGGTTCCAAAGGTGCCTTTAATTTTTCTCTGCCGTCAATGGAAATGCTTGTAATTCTTCCGTTATTTACAGAAACTGCAAATCCGTCGCCGTTAATTTGAACATTATTGCCTTTTGCTTTATATTCCAAATCGCCGTTACATTCGGGTTCAACAGGCTGAGGCATATTGCTTAAAATGAATTGATCCCAAGCAATTTCGTAATTTGATTTCAAGCCAAGAGTTTTCTTTTTAGTATAAAAAGAAATTGTTAAAACAACTTCTCTGTCTGTTGGCATATCGTTAATATCATAAGGAATTGTAATATATGTTTCGGAAAGCGGGGCACATTCAAATTTATCAAGTTCGCCGCTTGATATAATTTCGCCCTCTGCCTCAATAGACCAGCGGCAAACAAAAGAAGAAACATCGGTAAACAAAAACTTGTTTTTAACCTTGTATGTACCCTTTTGAATATCAAACGCTTCTGTTTTTATTTCGGCATAAACCTTTTTCACCTCGTGTATTTGAGGATGAACCGTTCTGTCTGCGGCAATAATGCCGTTAGCACAAAAATATGTATTTGAACCTGCAAGAGCAGTTGTGTTAGGAATATCAATAGGCTTTTTACGTGGCTCAAGTTTTGCAAAATCATCACCGTAAAGCCACATATCGTTTCCGTTTTCATCAACTTTATGTATAGTTTGGTCAACAAAGTCCCATATAAAGCCGCCGCACATATTATCGTACTTTTCAAAATCATCCATATATTCTTGGAAATTACCCAAAGAATTTTCCATAGAATGAGCATATTCGCAAAGCAAAATCGGCTTACCTTCATACATTTCAGGTTTAATCGGTTTACTGTCTGCAGCAAGCTGATTTGCAATATTATCATAAAGAGTGATTTTTATCTCCTCTTTATTTCCGAGTTTTTCCATAATATCGGCAGTAGGATACATTCTTGATATAACGTCGCTTTTAGTTAAATCAAAATCACCCTCATAATGAAATTGCCTTGTAGTATCAAGTTTTAAAGCGGCTTCTTTCATTTTAGCAAAGTTGGTTCCGTCGCCTGCTTCGTTACCCAAGCTCCACATAAATACACAAGGATTGTTACGATCACGAAGCACCATGCGTTCCATTCTGTCAACAACAGCCTGTGTCCACACAGGATTACTGCCGGGAACGCCTTTTCTTCTTACGCCGTGAGACTCAACCTCACACTCGTCCATAACGTAAAAGCCGTATTTATTACACATGTCATAAAAATACGGGTCATCAGGATAATGAGATGTTCTGATTGCATTAATATTATTTTGTTTCATAATATCAAGGTCTTGAGTATACCTTTCCCTTGGAACAGCCCATCCGTTATCAGCGTCAAAATCGTGTCTGTTAACACCTCTGACCATAAGCGGCATACCGTTAAAGTAAATTTTTTCACCTTTAATTTCTACCTGCTTAAAGCCGACATTATATGTTTTAACAGCACAAATTTTACCGTCAAAATAAAGTGTTAAAACAAGCTGATAAAGATTCGGATGTTCTGCAGACCATTTTTTAGGATTTTTAAATTCATATTCCAAGCTTAAATCTGTTTGATTAAAAGCAAGATTTTCTTCAACAACACCTATCGGAAATTCTCTGCCGGTATCGGAAATAAGCTTTGCTTCTGCTTTTACAATACCTTTTTTACCGTTATAGTTTTTTACAAACAAGTCAAGATTAACAACAGCGTCTTTATAATAATTATCAAACTGAGTTCTGAAGAAAAAGTCTCTGAGACAAACGTCGCTTTCGGCAAAAATATATACTTCCCTGTAAATACCGCAAAGCCACCACATATCCTGGTCTTCAAGATATGTACCGTCAGAATATCTGTAAACCTTGGCAGTTACAATATTTTCTTCACCAAACTTAACAAACTTTGTAATATCAAACTCATGAGGAGTCATTGAGCCCTGGCTGTAGCCTACAAATTCACCGTTAACATATACTTCAAGTGCAGCTTTTGCAGCGCCGAAATGAATAAATATTTCTCTGCCGTCCCAGTCCTTATTAACAGAAAATGTTCTTCTGTAAAATCCTATTTCCTGCATACTGTGAACGATTTTTGGAATTTGGTGTTTACTTCTGCTTATAGCACGCGGAAATGTGCTTGCATAGTAATAAGGAACGGAATAACCTTGAGTTTGCCAAACAGAAGGAACTTTAATTTCGCCCCACGCGCTGTCGTCAAAATCGGTTTTTTCAAAATCGACAGGTTGATTTTGCAATCCTCTTTGCCAATAAAACTTCCACATTCCGTTTAATGACTGCTTATATTTACTTTCTTCTCCGGACAAAGCTGCTTCTTCATTTTCATACGGCATTGCTATTACATGACCGTCTTCCTTATGAATTTTAATAATTTCCGGATTTTCCCAATTAAATTTTTCCATAAAATTTACCCCGAATGAATTAATGTTAGAATATATAATAATATATAATAAAATAATTGTCAATTAATAATGGACAAACTGCCGGAATGTTTGTATAATATTAATCAGCAATTAACTTTGGAGGCTCATAAATGATTGAACGAGTTAACGAACAAAACTTAAATGAATACGAAAATTTTATAAAAAAACACCCAAAAGGATTATTTCAGCATTCCTCTAAATGGGCAAAGGTTAAATCTGCCTGGAAATGGGAAGCAATTATGCTAAAAAACGATGACGGGGAAATAATAGGTACTGCCGATGCGCTTATCAGATTTATTCCCGTTATTAAATATTCTCTCTTTTACGTATGCCGTGGATTTGTTGCAGACGAAGACGATTTTGACACATTTGATAAATTATTTAACGGTTTATTGGAACTTGCAAAAGAATATAAAGCATATTGTATAAAAATCGACCCGGAAATCGTTGTTGAAAACACAGCATACAAAAAACATTTAATTGAAAAAGGATTTATTGAATTAAATCCCGGTTGCATGGATTTTGAAAATGTTCAGCCACGCTTTGTTTACTGTTTTGATTACAACAATCAAACAGAAGAAGAGCTTATGCTTACATTTAAATCGGATTACAGAACAAGAATAAGAAAGGCACCGAAAAAAGGTGTTGAAGTTAAAGTGTGTGGAGTTGAAGCACTTGATGACTTTGTGGCAATCATGGCAGAAACCGGTGAAAGAGACGGATTTTCAACAAGACCGAAATGGTACTTTGAAAAAATTCTTAACTGTATGGGTGAAGACGCAAGACTTTACATGGCATACTATGAAGGCAAAGCCATTGCAGGAACCATTGCAATTAAATGGGGCGAAAACGTTATGAAATATCAATACGGTGCATCATCAAACGCCCACAGAAATGTTTACCCAAATTATGCTTTACAATGGGCAATGATGCAATGGGGCATGGAATGCAACTGCAAAGTTTATGACTTTGGCGGTATCAGCGGCGACTGTCAGAATCCGGACAACCCTCATTACGGTTTATGGAGATTTAAACACGGATTCGGCGGATACATGAAAGAATTTATAGGCGAATTTGATTATGTTATAAACAAACCGGTTTATAACTTATATAACATTGCGATGAAGGTTAAGAAAAAAATAAAATGAGTAAATATATTATTAGTAAAGCAAAACTGATTGAAAATATTGAACTGCTAAAATCAAAAGCCGGCGTGCCTATAATTGGAGTTGTTAAGGGCAACGGTTACGGATTTGGCATAAAAGAATTTGCAAAAATTTTAAAAGACAACGGAATTAAAACATTTGCTGTTACAGAAGTTACTGATATTCCGGAGTTAAAAAGCGTTTTAGATGATGAAAACGACATACTTGTTATGCGTTCAACCTGCATTGAAAAGGAAGCGCAAATAATAGCGGAAAACGGATGTATTGCCACAATAGGTTCAACAAAAGCCTGTGAAGTTATGAACAGCGTTTCAAAAAAATTAGGTGTAAAAACAAAATGCCATTTAAAGATTGATACCGGCATGGGCAGATATGGATTTATGCCAAGTGAAATTTCAAAAGCTATTGAATGCTACAAAAGCGAAAATTTAAATTTCATCGGAATTTACACTCATTTTTCAAGTGCATTCAGAAACGAACCGCTAACAAAAGCACAGCTTGTTTTATTTAAAGACTGCATTTCTCAAATTGAAAAGGCAGGATATTCAGTCGGCACGGCTCACTGTGCCAATTCCCCTGCTCTTTTAAATGTGGAAGATGTTTGCATGGACAGTGTGCGCCTTGGCTCTGCATTTACCGGTCGTGTTATTACAAAAAGAAAAACAAAACTTAACAGAATCGGTCAGCTTGAAGCTGAGGTTGTGGACATAAAAACCGTTCCTGCCGGATACAGCGTTGGTTATAACGGAACATACAAAACAAAGCATGAAACAAAAATTGCCATTGTTCCGATTGGTCATTACGACGGATTCGGTTTAACTAAAGAAAAAGAAATAATTGATTTTCACTATGTACTTTCCGTATTTAAGAAGTTTTTACAAAAAAAGCAGATGTATGTAAGAATTAACGGCAGACTGTACCACGTAATAGGCGGAATAGGTTTATCTCACACGGCGGTAGATATTACAAACTCCGATGTAAAATGCGGCGACATTGCAAGTGTTGATATTTCACCGCTCATGGTAAATCCGAGAATTGAAAGAATATATAAGTAAACAAAGCCTGTATTTGTTAAGCAAATACAGGCTTTTTGTAATACTATTTAACAATATAATCAAATGACTTGGGAGTAATTTTCATATTTCCGTTTTCATCAAATGCAATATCAATAACACTTTTTGAAATTGCATCATTATTATAAATAACTTCAAAAATAACGGTATCCTTAATATTTGTAAAATCAAAATCAGGATTTTGGTCAATCGTTTCATACAAACTGTTTGCCATTTTCCAATTAATTTGAAAATCGGCATCACCTGTTTTTTCAAGTTTCATACATCTTCTGAAACGTTCTCCTGAAACTGAAGCGTATGACTTTTGATAATTGGTTATATAAACCGAATTTGTATAATCTATACTATTGTCTTTTAATTGTAAATTATCATCATACATTGCGTCTTGGGCAACAATTTCCATTTCACTGATTTCAGGATTCAAATTACTTACACGAATCTCTTTAACATTTGAATAATCACTTTCATTTAAATCAAAATCAAAAGCACCGAAAGTTGTAAAATATACCAATGTATTATTCATTCGTTCACAATTAAAATGCGATTGAAGATATTTAGTTGAACCATTATAATTGTGAAATTCATCTCTTTTCTGTTTTATTATATTTGAAATTTCTTCTTCAGTTTTATTTTTGAGGTCGGAAACACCTATTTTACAAAATGGAAAATCGCTCATTTCAAAACCTTCAATATTTGAAGTATAAGTTTTTTTGTCATCAGCGTAAGCAATCATTACAAAACCCGAAACGACACGAGAAATTCCGGATGATATTCCGTTTTGTGATGTAACATTATCATTATTTTTAACCGTTACATTATTAATTTCCAAACCTGCAACAACAATGGCAAATACCATTACAGATACTAAGCCTAAAATTGCAGGCTTTTTAAAAGCTTTATTTTTTTTAGCGCACTGCTCTGTAACTTTTTCTTTAAGGCGTGATTGGAAATATTCATCGGTATTTATTAAATCAACAGCATTTTTAAATTCATTTGATTTCATCATCGTAACCCTCCAATTCTAATTTTAAAGCATCCCGTCCTCGTTTTAATCGAACTTTAACATTAGATTCCGATATTTTTAATGTTGAAGCAATTTGTGAAACGGAATAATCGTAATAGTAGTAAAGAATAACAATAATTTTTTGTTTTGGAGGCAGATTGATTATTTTTTGTAAAATATCTATTCTGCGCTCATTGTTAATATGTTCAGGCACACAAGCAACAATTACGTCATCAATGCATAAATCAATATTTTTAGCTTTTTTAAGCATATCTTTACATTGATTTTGTGTTACACGAATAAGCCACGCTTTTTGATGTGAGTCTGTGCCGCTTGGAATTTTCAGCAATGCTTTTACAAAAACCTCTTGCAAAGCGTCCTCTGCATCATGCTTATTGCCAAAATACAAAAAAGCGATTTTATAAAGCATATCGCCATACTTTTCGTACAGCTCATCAAAATCTATCATTGTCATCATCTCCCTTTCTCTACTAATAAAACGATTTGGAAGGTGAAAAAGTTACAATAACTATTTAAATAATTTTTTTATTTTCGGTTCAAGTTTATATTCGTATAATTTGTAATAATTTTTTAAAAGAAATTCAAACGAAGCAAACATTACATTCATTAAAACGGCAAACAAAATTATAAAACCAAGCAAACCGATTTTTCCTTTTTCGTAAAAAGGAATTCCGAAAACATAAAATGAAAGCACTTCAATTAAAGCTACTGCGGAATTAAAAAGCAAAAGCTTTAAAACAATTTGAAGAAATTTTGATTTAATTTTTTCAATAGAAGGTTTAATAATAGGATAATAGCCAAAAAACAATCCGTAAAGCAAAACGCTTTCCTTTTCGGTAACAATAATCATTGAAAGAGCAAATGTTGCAAAATAAACCGTAAACGCATATGACTTGCCGAATGTTTTGTTTATCATCAACATCAACACACCCAATATAATAGGAACAACATAAGAAAACACATAAGTAATTCCGCCCAAAAACATTAAAACAGTTGACAATGCGGTGCAAATTCCGCAAACGGCAACTTTAACTGAATTTTTCATTTAATCACCATAGCCTTTCGGACACAAAAAATTTATTGAAAATCGCCATATATTTATCCTGTTGTACCTAAACAAGATTAAAAGGTGATTTTATCCGGCTCAAAATTATACCGTCGCAAATTTTGAGTACATATATTTGTTTAATGTAATTGTTCACACTATCTTTTTCAATCAGGTATTATAATACAAATTTTAAAATTATGTAAATATTGTGAACAAATATTTAATTAATTGTTCAAAATTAGTTTAAGTATTTACAATTCACGGCATTTTATATATAATTAACATAAAGAAAAACAACAGAGGTGTTAAATTTGACTAAAAAAATTGCATTATTTCTTGCATTAACATTAGTGATAAGCGGATGTTTTGCTGCTTGCTCTTCAAAAAAAACAGCTGAAGATGACACTACAACCACCAACGCCAATAATCTTGAAAATTCAGGTGAACTTTTTGGATTTGAAGAAGACGAAAACGGAAACACGGTTGCAGTTGTTTATGACGAAGACGGCAACGCATATGAAGTTGACAAAGACGGTAAAAAAACCGATAAAAAAATAAGCAATCCAAAAAACGCACCGTCATCAAGCAACACAAAAAACAACACAGATAATAAAAATCAAGATGTAACTCCCAATGACAAACCTTCCGTTCCAAATAACACAGGAAATGCTAAAGGAACAACAAGCGCAGAGTTAACAACACTTCCAGGAGATAAAGACAAAGTACCTTCAACATCAGACAAAGGCACTCCTGTAAAATTCAGCGACAGTGACATTTCAACAGTTACATACATGCTTGAAGTTCCGTATCTTTACACTGCAAACTATGAAAACAGTGACAAGGTGCCGATTACATTGGCAAACCATGTTGCTTGCTGGATGGTTCAGGAAAACGGCTCAACCTCTTCAACGTTTGCCTCAGGCGAAATCGTACTTGACTTGTTTAAATACTTTGCGCAAACAGTAGTTGGCTATAAAACAAATTGCAACTCTGACTCGGCAAGTACAAAAGCTCCGATTACTTACAATCAAAATAACGATACATTTTCAATAACGGCAAACGCAGGAAATAAGATTGAAAAACAAACACATTCGGTTTCTATTCAAGAAATAGAATATTTAGGCAACAACAATTATTACAAAGTAACTGCTACAGTTACTGCCGAAAATAACAGCGGCTGCAACAAAAAGCAAGTAGTTGCCGTAATTCAAAAAAACAAACTTGATTCAAGCCTTGGCTTTTCTGTTAAAGCATTAAAATGGTCATAATTAAATACTGAAATAAAAAGAAACCCATCGCAATGCGATGGGTTTAATTTTTACAAATTAATAAAGTTTTTCGCCTTTTTCAATAGCCATAATTTGGTCTATTCTTGTTTGGTGTCTGCCGCCTTCAAATTCAGTATTAAGAAAAACATCTACCATTTCAATAGCAAGACCGGCACCTAATACTCTGGCACCCATACAAAGGCAATTTGCGTCATTATGAGCACGAGTATATTTTGCACTGAAATAATCTGAACAACAACAAGCACGAATACCCTTAACCTTATTTGCTGCCATCGAAATTCCAACACCTGTGCCGCAACAAAGAATTGCAAAATCACATTCGCCTGAAACAACCTTATCACACGCTTTTTGTGCAGAAACGGCATAATCATATCTTTCAGGTGAATAGCAACCTACATCAATATAATCAACGCCTGTTTCTTCAAGGTGTGCCTTAATTTCCTCTTTTAACGGAAAACCTGCGTGATCACTGCCCAATACTACCATAATTATTTCTCCTTTTTCAATTTTAATTCTCTTTCAGCCTGACTGAGCCTTAAATACACCGGAACAAGACTCTCGGGGCTGATTTTTTCTTTATTTTTACTTGCAAAATATACGCCCGTGGCATTTTGATAAATTTTATCATCTTCTGCAAGTACAATGTTTTCTGCGTTTGAATTTTCAAAACAAAGTTTTGCACCGTCCCCTGCTAAAACAACTTCGTCATACTTAAAAAACTCTTTGTTTAAATCTTCAAGAGAAATTGCCCGGTCATTGCACAAACGGGTTACAGCTCCGTTTTCAACACTGAAAAAAGCATTATAAAACTGCATTCTTCTTGCATCCATAACTGCACAAACAATAACTTTTTCATTAAGAAAATTGTATGCAACAGATTCAAGAGTAGAAATTGAAACGCAAGGAGTGCTGTTTGGAAAAGCAAGACCTTTAACTGTTGCAATACCTATTCTGACACCTGTAAACGAACCGGGGCCGGCATTAACGGCTATAGAGTCAAGTTTATCATAACCAACGCCGTCCATTACCCGTTCAATCATAGGTAACAAAGTTTCGCTGTGTGTTAAACCTTTATTTAAAAATTCGCTTTTAATGACTTCTCCGTCTTTTGCCAAACAAGCTGACGCTGTAACAGCCGAAGAATCAACAGCCAAAACATACATTAAATATATTCTTCCTTATTACAAATTTTGATTTCTCTTTTATCATCAGATAATTTATTAATTTCAACAACTATTGATGTGTCCGGTAATGCGCCGAATATATTTTCACTCCACTCAACGCAAATATAAGCGTCCGTATCAAGATAATCGAAAAAGCCTGTGGAATATAAATCATCCCACCCGTCTACACGATACATATCAAAATGGTAAAGCACATTACCGTTTCCGCTGTATTCATTACAAATTGCAAATGTGGGAGAAGAAACATCTTGAGAAATCCCCAATCCCTTTGCAAATCCTGTTGTAAAAGCGGTTTTTCCTGCTCCTAAATCACCTAAAAAAGCAACAACAGTACCTTTTGGCAATTTTTTTGCAAAATCCATTGCGAAATTAACAGTATCGTTATAACTTTCTGAAATAAACTTTTCCATTAAAACAAACCTACTGTATTGCCGTTTTCATCAATATCTATCTTGTAAGCGGCAGGAGATTTTGAAAGACCCGGCATAGTCATTATTGAACCTGTTTGGCAAACTACAAAGCCGGCACCGTTTGAAAGGTTTGCTGATGAAACGGTGATTCTGAAATGTTCGGGTTTACCGAGTAATGACGGATTATCAGATAAACTGTATTGAGTTTTTGCCATACAAACCGGCATTTTATCTGCACCCAACGCAATAAATTCATCTATGCTTTTCTTTGCCTCTTTTGTGTAATCTACACCGTCTGCACCGTAAATTTCTTTGGCAATGGTTTCGATTTTTTCGTAAATCGGCATATCAATATCATAAAGGAATTTGAAGTCATTTTCTTTTTCACATGCATTAACTACTTTTTCTGCCAAATCAACTGAGCCGGAACCGCCCTCTGCAAAGCATTTTGTTACAGCAAAATCAGCGCCTTTATTTTTACAAAACTCTTCTATAAAATTAATTTCTTCATCTGTATCTGCATAAAAATGGTTAATTGCCACAACAACAGGCACGCCGAATTTATTCAAATTATCAATATGAGCGCCGAGATTAACCGAGCCTTTCTTTAAAGCCTCCATATTAGGCAATGTTAAATCTGCTTTAGGAACGCCGCCGTTATATTTCATTGAACGAACAGTTGAAACAAGAACAATGCAACTTGGCTTTAAATTTGCAAATCTGCATTTAATATCAAGGAATTTTTCTGCGCCTAAATCAGAACCGAAACCGGCTTCTGTTACACAGTAATCAGCAAGTTTTAATGCTGTTTTTGTTGCTCTTACAGAATTACAGCCGTGTGCAATATTTGCAAAGGGACCGCCGTGCATTAAAGCAGGTGTATTTTCAAGAGTTTGCACAAGATTCGGTTTAATGGCTTCTTTAAGCAAAACAGTCATTGCACCGTCTGCCTTTATATCTTTGCAATAAACCGGCTTTCCGTCGTATGTATAAGCAACAAGAATATTGCCGAGCCTTCTTTTTAAATCAAACAAATCTTCCGAAAGGCACAAAATAGCCATTACTTCGGAAGCAACTGTAATTATAAAGTGGTCTTCTCGAGGAATACCGTTAAGTTTACCGCCAAGTGAACAAACAATATTTCTTAAAGCACGGTCATTCATATCAAGGCAACGCTTTATTAACACTCTTCTTTGGTCAATTTGCAATTCATTGCCCTGTTGAATATGATTATCAAGGATTGCACACATAAGGTTATTTGCACTTGTAATTGCATGCATATCGCCTGTAAAGTGAAGATTAATATCTTCCATTGGAACAACCTGACTGTATCCGCCGCCTGCTGCGCCGCCTTTAATACCGAAAACAGGACCTAATGACGGTTCTCTTAAAGCACAAATTGCTTTTTTGCCGATTTTTGCCATTGCTTGACCCAAACCGATTGTAACAGTTGTTTTACCCTCACCTGCAGGAGTCGGATTAACGGCTGTAACAAGAATCAATTTTCCGTCTTTTTTATCTTTAAGACGCTGAAATACAGAATCTGAAATTTTAGCTTTATAATTACCGTAAAGTTCAAGTTCATCGTCAAGAATACCTGCATTTGCAGCAATTTCACGAATATTCTTCATATTTGCCTGTTGTGCAATTTCAATATCACTAAACATTATTTAACCACCTTACCAAAAAGTATAATTATTATACCATAAAATACAGTTATTTCAACTGTTAATAATTTATATCTTGAAAATAAGTTAAACTGAATATATAATATAAAAAGATTTAACAGGAGGCGATTGATTGGAAACATTAAAAAGAAAAACTACAATCGGTGATTTTTTCGGCGGACTTGACTTTGTTTCAATCATAACTGCTATGATTGCCTCCGCTTACGGGCTTACACTTGTATACAGTGCAACTTACTCGTCACTTAAAAACGGTGCGGTTATTTCATCGGAAGTTAAGGCGATGTTTATAACAGTTGTAGGCGGTATAATAATTGCGCTGGCAATATCCGTAATTAACTATGAATTCATAAGTAAGTTATGGCCGTTTATAGCTGCCGGTTGCGTAGGACTGATGATTATAACATTTTTCTTCGGCACGGCGCCGTCTGCAAGGCAAACGGCACGAAGCTGGCTTGATTTTGGAATTTTCACCGTTCAAACATCTGAACTTTTAAAAGTAGGTTTTATAATTTCTTTTTCCTACCATCTTGATTTGGTTAAAGATAAGTTAAACAAATTAAAAACGATTATTCCGTTGGTTATTCACGGTGCAGTACCTATAGGACTTGTTATGATTACCGGTGACGCAGGTTCTGCCCTCATTTTTTTAATTATGTTCATTGGAATGTTGTTTTTTGCAAAAGTAAACATTGGGTACTTTGTTGCCGGCATATGTGCCATAGTTGTAGGATTTATTGTTGCTTGGAAATTTGACATAATAAGCGGCATTCAAAGACAAAGAATTGTTGCTTTATTTTACCCGGATAATTACAAAGACGTTATGTACCAACAAACAAACGGAAAAATTGCACTTGGAAGCGGCGGATTATTCGGACAAGGTTTTTTACAAGGCAAAATGACACAAAGCGGTGCCGTTCCGGAAAACAGAAACGATATGATTTTAACCGTTGCAGGTGAAGAATTTGGTTTTGTAGGCACCATGGCGGTTATATTATTGCTTGCACTTTTAATTTTAAGAGTTACAAAAATCGGTTTAAGTGCAAGAGACAATGTTGGATATTTAATGTGCGCAGGCGTTGCCGTTATGCTTTTTGCACAGGTATTTGTTAATATAGGAATGGAACTTTCCATACTTCCGTGCATAGGTATTACGCTTCCGTTATTCTCTGCCGGCGGTTCATCAAGTCTTAGCATTTATTTAGCAATAGGAATTGTACTTTCGGTTTACAGGTACAGTAAAAACCAACAAAAATCATTATTTTATACAGATTAAAAATATTACAAAAAGCCCGTATTATACGGGCTTTTATTTATTTTCTTTTAAACTTTTTTATAAACGCATCTAATTTCAAAGCAAAAACCACAAGCTTTTTTGAAAGCAAAGATTTATATTTCTTTATTTCTTCGTTTGCAGAAGAAACAGTTTGCTTTAATTGTTTATTTTCATTTTCCAAAATTGCTTTGTTATGATTTTTTATAAGTTCATTCATAACAGCTATTTCATGATTGTTTTTTGAACTTTTGGCATATGCATCACTTTTATTTCGTATTCTTAAAACGGCATTTATATGATTATAAAAATCAATGCCTGATTTTTCATCAAGAGTATGAATAAAATCAATTAATTCCTGTTCGTCAAGATTTTTAACGACCTCGCAAGCACTTATATTCATAACAGAAAGTTGATGCATAAGCGCATCATAAAACGGCTTATCATTCATAAAATGCTGTTCTAAAGCAAAATCTTCAACAAGTTTAATAATTTTGTAATATGAATATGTTCTTTTAATTTTGCTTGCCCCGGTCATTATAGAATCTTTTCTGACACGGCGATAATAAAGAGCGGCATTTTCATACTTTACTTTTTTAGCAAAAGAAAGGCATTGAATAATAAACAGATTATCTTCATGAAGCAAATTTTTTTCAAAAGATATGTTATTATCTACAAATAATTCACGCTTACTGATTACCATAACCGGTGAGGGTCTAAACTCGCCGTTATTTGCACAAATTGTAAAAAATTCTCTGCCTGTAACAACATTTGAATAATCATGCTTGCGTTTATAAAGATTATCAAAAAAAGAATAATCATCGGCGTTAACGCCGTCATAAAATGACACGGCTGTAAAATATAACTGGTCTAAATTATCCTTTTCAACATTATAGTATAAATACTCTAACGATTTTTGATGAATATAATCGTCACTGTCAACAAAAAGAATATATTTGCCCTTTGCCAAGGCAATTCCGTCATTTCTTGCGGCAGACTGACCGTCATTACTTTTTGAAACGACCGTTAATCTGTTATCGTGCTGTTTAATTTTTTCAAGAATTTGCAATGTTGAATCAGACGAACCGTCATTAACAACAATTACTTCAATATCTTTAAAAGAGTTATTTAAAACAGAGTAAACACATTCTTCAATATATTTTTCAACATTATAGGCAGGAATAATTACAGATATTTTCACCGTGCCTGTGCTTTCATATTGAACGGGACACTGCCAATTATCTATGTCAACAAAAGGAATAACGTCTGTTTTAACAGGATTTTTATATTTTTGATATAAATCTTCTGTTGACATTGAAATAATATCAAAAAATACATCAAAATCTTTTTTTACATAAAAATAACCTCTTGAATGTCCTATAATTCCCAAGTCGTAAACATATTTATTTTTTAGCAAATCGCAAAGTTCAAAAAATTCCTTTTTATCTGCAACAGAATTAAAAACATAAAGAGTAGTGCTTAAAGCACGGTTAACAAAACTTTTTTCAAATTTGGTATAAATTTTTCTGTTTTGAAGTTCTTTTTTTAATCCGTAAAGCGCGGTATAAAAATCAAGAGATAACGACGATGATGAACCTTGCAAACTATTTTTATTTTGAGTTCTGTATTTTACAAACGGTTTATTAACGCAAGTGATTTTTTTAGCAAAAGCCAATGACAAATAGGTAAAAAACAAGTCATTTGTGCGCTGTGTTTTTTGAAACTTAATATTTGCTGATTTAATAAAGGACGTTTTAAAAAGCTTATTCCAAGGGCAAGGAGAAGTAAAATTAAAAATCTTATCGCTTATATCATTAGAAGAAAAAACATTGCTTTCAGGCAAATCATTTGCTTTTAAGCTGTAAGAATAATCAATATTTTCACCGTTTTCGTTATTAAATTTAACTGCTGAACAAACGCAAATATCGGCATCAACCGCTTTTGCTTTATTATACATTTCGTAAAGCATATTTTCGTCAAATAAATCGTCGCAATCAAAAAAAGCCACATATTCGCCTGTTGCCTTTTCAAAACCGTTATTGCGTGCAATACCGGCAAAAAGATTTTGCTGAGTTAAAACAGTGATTCTGTTATCACTTTCTGCAAAAGAATTAATTATGGCTAAAGAAGAATCAGTTGAACCGTCATCAACAATTATTATTTCAATATCTTTCAGCGATTGATTAATAATACTGTTTAAACAATCGGTTAAATATTTTTCACCGTTATATACGGGAACTATTACAGATACTTTTGACATAAACCATATCTCCTATGATTAATATACCTTTATTATACACAATTAGTAAAAGCACTGCAACCAAATGGCAAAAAATGCCTTTAAATAAATTATTACAAAAGCCGCTATTTAATTGACAAAAGAGTTAAAATATGCAACAATGATTGTAATATTTTTATTATTAAGGAGTAAAAAAGCAATGAAAAAACGAATAATAAGTTTAATGCTTAGTATTATACTTTGCTTTAGCGTTTTGCCTGCCGGTTCGTTAATGACCGCTTATGCGTCAAGCTTTGAGCAAGAACTTGCGAACCAAGGCTTTACAGACGTTTATATAGCAAAACTGACAGAGCTTCACAATAAATACCCTAACTGGAAATTTGAAGCATTGCAAACGGGTCTTTCATTATCACAGGCGGTTGCAAATGAAAGGACTCCTCATTCACAACAAGTTATCCAAATGACAAGCAGTAATGCAAGCAGGAATTTCTATTGCAAATGTTCAAGCTGTTACAAAAACGGCAGTTATGTTATTCAAGAAGGCTCTTCTTGGGTATCGGCATCTGAAAGTGCTGTTGAATATTACTTAAACCCTATTAATTTTCTTGATGAAACATACATTTATCAATTTGAGTCAACTGCATATAACTCTGCACAAACAGAAGCCGGCGTTGAAACAATAATTAAAAACACATGGATGTATAACTCATACATTGAGTATTACGATGCAAAAGGTAATTATGTTACATATTCACCAAAAACAAAATACAGCCAAGCAATTATGCAAGCAGCTAAAGACAGCAGACTTTCAGCTTACTACTTAGCATCAAAAATTGTGCAGGAAGTCGGCGGAGCAAAACCGACTGCCGGAGGTGCAAGCGGTAAAAACTCTACTTACCCCGGAATTTACAATTATTACAACATTGGTGCAAACACCGGTGCAACAGACGGACTTAAATGGGCTTCTGCAAGTGTCAGCGGTTTTTCAACCAATACAACCAATGTTCGTTTAAGAAGCGAACCAAACACAAGCAGTAAAATTCTTGCAACGCTTCCAAAAGGAACAAAGGCAACACGCATTTCATCAACTGCCAAACAGGCAGACGGATATGTTTGGTACAATGTAAAAGTTACATACAACGGAAGCACACTTACAGGATATATTCGTTCCGACCTTATCGGTGATGCCTACAACAGACCTTGGACAAACCCTTACCTTTCTATTTACAACGGTGCAAAGTGGATAGCTAAAAACTTTACAAGCACACAATGCAACGGATACTTACAAAAATTCAATGTAAACCCGGCTTCATCTAACAGATACGAACACGAATATATGGCAAATGTACAGGCAGCGGCATCCGAAGCGGGAATTACTTATAAGGCATACAAAAACGCAAACCTTATTTCTGCACCAAAAACATTTGTTATTCCTATATATTCAGGTTTAGGCGAAGCACAAATAGGAAATGTTGACAATGTTACAATTACAAATATTTCAGGGTTCAGTGCAACAATAAACTGGAATACGGCAACAAGCGCCACAGGCTATGTGGTAGAAACGCTGTCAAGTAATACAAGAAATTGGGAAAAAGCCGCAACCACATCAAATACAAGTTATACGTTAACAAATTTACAGTTAGC
>OMBQ01000206.1_pt1 | contig 77050 bp, 74 predicted proteins | sample 1674311 | NCBI WGS metagenome assembly OMBQ01 (sample SAMEA103958160, study PRJEB25191) | human gut metagenome | biome: human-associated habitat [ENVO:00009003]; feature: intestine environment [ENVO:2100002]; material: feces | place: Germany | collected 2013/2015 | reverse complement strand
GAATCCCCCTGTTTTTGCAAGCAAAAACTTTCCCCCTTTAACAAGGGGGACTTATATTTACTATCGGTCGCAAACGAGCCGTTTAACAAGGAAGACCACGCTTGCATGTTGGATAGATTCCCCAAATGTGAAAATACTATGCAATATTGACAAAACAGTCTAAAAGATTGTTAAAAATTACTCAATCACTGATTTTTGGCTTAACTGTGGGAAATTTTGCTTTTTTATATTTGAAAAGTTGCACATATTAAGGCTTAAATATTTAGTTTATTTGGAATGTTTGCTAAATTTTTGTTAAATTATTGACAATCTGCAAAATTAAATGTATTATAGTAGCGTTGAAAATAATAAACGCCGAATAATAGGCGTTGATTAATTGAATGTGAGGTAATTATTATGGCTAAAAAAATCGTTCTTGCAGGTGCTTGCCGTACGGCTATAGGCACAATGGGCGGCACACTCAGCACAACTCCGGCAGTTGACCTTGGTTCTATCGTTATTAAGGAAGCTCTTAACAGAGCAGGCGTTCCTGCAGATAAAGTAGACCACGTTTATATGGGTTGCGTAATTCAGGCAGGTCAGGGTCAAAACGTGGCTCGTCAGGCTTCAATTAAAGCAGGTCTTCCTATTGAGACACCGGCTGTTACAATTAATGTTGTTTGCGGTTCGGGTCTTAATTGTGTTAACATGGCTGCACAAATGATTCAGGCAGGTGACGCAGATATTGTTGTTGCCGGCGGTATGGAAAATATGAGCATGGCTCCTTATGCTTTAAAGCAGGGTCGTTACGGCTACAGAATGGGCAACGCTCCTATGATTGATACAATGGTAAACGATGCTCTTTGGGATGCATTTAATGATTACCATATGGGTATTACAGCAGAAAATGTTTGCGAAAAATACGGAATTACCCGTGAAGAACTTGATGAATTTGCCGCAAACAGCCAGCAAAAAGCAGAAAAAGCAATGGCTGAAGGTAAATTTAAGGATGAAATCGTTCCTGTTGAAGTTAAGAAAAAGAAAGAAACAATTATTTTTGATACAGATGAGGGTCCTCGTCCCGGCACAACAGCAGAAGGTCTTGCAAGACTTCGCCCGGCATTTAAGAAAGACGGTATTGTTACAGCCGGTAACTCTTCAGGTATTAATGACGGCGCAGCTGCAATCGTTGTTATGACAGAGGAAAAAGCAAAAGAATTAGGCGTTAAGCCAATGGCTACTTGGGTTGCAGGTGCTCTCGGCGGTGTTGACCCGGCTATTATGGGCGTAGGTCCTGTTGCATCAACAAAGAAAGTTCTTGCTAAAACAGGCATGACTATTGACGATATGGATTTAATCGAAGCAAACGAAGCATTTGCCGCTCAGTCTATCGCAGTAGGCAGAGATCTTAATTTTGACCTTTCAAAGCTTAATGTTAACGGCGGCGCAATCGCTCTCGGTCATCCGGTTGGCGCTTCAGGCTGTCGTATTCTTGTTACTCTTCTTCATGAAATGGAAAGAAGAGATGCAAAAACAGGTCTTGCAACACTTTGCATCGGCGGCGGTATGGGCTGCTCCACAATCGTTAAAAGAGATTAATTTTCAGAGGTAATATTTAATGGAATTTATTAATTACGAGGTTGAGGGCGCAGTTGCGGTTTTAACTATTAACCGTCCAAAGGCTCTTAACGCATTAAACAGTGCCGTGCTTGATGAAATCAATGCAACACTTGACGGAATTGATTTAAACACCGTTCGTGCTTTGATTATCACCGGTGCAGGCGAAAAATCTTTTGTTGCCGGCGCAGATATTGCCGAAATGAGTACTCTTACCAAAGCAGAAGGTGAGGCTTTCGGTAAAAAAGGCAATGATGTTTTCAGAAAAATCGAAACTCTTCCTATTCCGGTAATTGCAGCTGTTAACGGCTTTGCACTTGGCGGCGGATGTGAAATTTCAATGGCTTGCGATATTAGAATTTGTTCGGAAAATGCCGTTTTCGGTCAACCTGAAGTCGGTTTGGGCATTACTCCCGGCTTCGGCGGCACACAAAGACTTGCAAGAACAGTCGGCGTGGGAATGGCTAAACAGTTAATTTATACAGCAAGAAACATTAAATCTGCAGAGGCTCTTCGCATCGGTCTTGTAAATGCAGTTTATCCTATTGATGAACTTATGCCGGCTGCAAAGAAAATGGCTTCAATTATTGCATCAAACGCACCTATTGCCGTTCGTAATTGCAAAAAAGCTATTAATGACGGTTTGCAGGTAGATATAGATAAAGCAGTTGAAATTGAAGAAAAACTTTTCGGCGACTGCTTTGAAACAGAAGACCAAAAATACGGAATGGCATTTTTCCTTGACAGAAACAAGGAAAAGGTTAAAGAACCTTTCCAAAATAAATAATTCGGAGGATATAATAATGAAAGTTGGTATTATCGGCGCAGGAACAATGGGTTCCGGCATTGCACAGGCATTTGCACAGGTTGAAGGCTACGAAGTAGCACTTTGCGATATTAATGACGAATTTGCGGCAAACGGCAAAGCTAAAATTGCAAAAGGTTTTGAAAAAAGAATTGCAAAAGGTAAAATGGACCAAGAAAAAGCAGACGCTATTCTTGCAAAAATCACAACAGGTACAAAGGAAATTTGCACAGATTGTGATTTAATTGTTGAAGCTGCTCTTGAGGTTATGGATGTTAAAAAGCAAACATTTAAAGAATTGCAGGATATTGTTAAGCCTGAATGTATGTTTGCAACAAACACATCTTCTCTTTCAATTACAGAAATCGGTGCAGGACTTGACAGACCGCTTATCGGCATGCATTTCTTTAACCCTGCTCCTGTTATGAAGCTTGTTGAAGTTATTGCCGGTGCAAACACACCTGCAGAAATGGTTGCAACAATTAAAAATATTGCAACAGAAATCGGCAAAACTCCTGTTGAAGTAAACGAAGCACCCGGCTTTGTTGTAAACAGAATTCTTATTCCTCTTATTAACGAGGGTATTACGGTTTATGAAATGGGCATTGCAAGCGTTGAAGATATTGACACCGCAATGAAACTTGGTGCAAATCATCCTATGGGTCCTCTTGAATTGGGCGACTATGTAGGTCTTGATATTGTTCTTGCTATTATGGAAGTAATTTATGCCGAAACAGGCGATCCTAAATATCGCCCTGCAACTCTTCTTAAAAAGATGGTTCGTGCAGGCAAATTAGGTCGCAAAACAGGCGTTGGCTTCTACGATTATACAAAATAAAAACGGTTTTTCGGCATCTGCCCGTTAATTTGAGCAGGTGCCTTAACCCTGTTTAAGGAGGATATATTAATGGATTTTATGTTGAGTAAAGAACATGAAATGGCAAAAAAATTATTCAGCGATTTTGCTGAAAATGAAGTAAAGCCTCTTGCTATTGAAACAGATGAAACAGAACAGTTTCCAAGAGAAACAGTTTCAAAAATGCAAAAAATCGGCTTTATGGGAATCCCTGTTCCAAAGGAATACGGTGGTCAGGGCTGTGATGCTTTAACTTATGTTATGTGTGTTGAGGAACTTTCAAAGGTTTGCGCAACAACAGGCGTTATTGTTTCTGCTCACACTTCACTTTGCTGCGACCCTATTCTTACTTACGGTACTGAAGAGCAGAAAGAAAAATATTTAAAACCTCTTGCAAGCGGTGAAATGCTTGGCGCATTTGCTCTTACAGAGCCGGGCGCAGGCACAGACGCACAAGGCGCACAAACAAAAGCAGTGCTTGATGGCGACGAATGGGTTTTAAACGGTTCAAAATGCTTTATTACAAACGGTAAGGAAGCAGATATTTATATTGTTATTGCGGTTACCGATATTGTTGAAGATAAGCGTGGAAGAAAGAAAAAGTTGTTCAGCGCATTTATCGTTCCTAAAACAGCTCCGGGCTTTGAATTCGGCGCCAAGGAAAAGAAAATGGGCATCAGAGGTTCTTCAACTTATGAATTGATTTTCCAAGATTGCAGAATTCCTAAAGAAAACATTCTCGGCCCTCAGGGTAAAGGCTTTGGTATTGCAATGCATACTCTTGACGGCGGCCGTATCGGAATTGCCGCTCAGGCTCTCGGTATTGCAGAGGGTGCTCTTGACCGTGCTGTTGAATATGTTAAGGAAAGAAAGCAGTTTGGCAGAGCGATAGGCGCTTTCCAAAACACTCAATTCCAGCTTGCAAATATGGCAACACAGGTTGAAGCAGCAAAAATGCTTGTTTATAAAGCTGCTTTGACTAAACAAAATCAAAAGGTTTACTCTGTTGAAGCAGCAAAGGCAAAGCTTTTTGCGGCAGAAACAGCAATGGATGTAACAACAAAAGCAGTTCAGCTTCTTGGCGGTTACGGTTATATTCGTGAATATGAAGTTGAAAGAATGATGCGTGATGCAAAGATTACCGAAATCTATGAAGGTACTTCAGAGGTTCAAAGAATGGTAATCAGCGGCAATTTATTGAAGTAAGGAGGGGTTGAATAATGAAAATAGTAGTTTGTATTAAACAGGTTCCGGATACAAAGGGCGGCGTTCAGTTTAACCCTGACGGTACTTTAAACAGAGGCGCAATGCTTACAATTATGAACCCTGATGATAAAGCAGGTTTGGAAGCCGCTCTTCGTATAAAGGATGAAATGGGCGCAGAAGTTACGGCTTTAACAATGGGTCTTCCAAAGGCAGAAGAGGTGCTTCGTGAAGCAATGGCAATGGGTGCCGATAACGGCATTCTTGTAACAGACAGAGTTCTCGGCGGTGCCGATACTTGGGCAACATCCACAACTATTGCCGGCGCACTTCGTAACATTGATTATGATTTGATTATTACAGGCCGTCAGGCTATTGACGGCGATACGGCACAGGTTGGCCCTCAAATTGCAGAGCATTTGGGAATTCCTGTAATTTCTTACGCCGAAGATATTAAAATTGACGGTGAATTTGTTGTTGTTAAGCGTCAGTTTGATGACAGATATCATATGTTAAAGGCTAAAATGCCTTGTGCAATTACTGCTCTTTCAGAGCTTAATGAGCCAAGATATATGACTCCTGGCGGAATTTTTGACGCTTATAAAAAAGACATTACCGTTTGGGGCAGGGCAGACCTTAAAGATGTTGATGATTCAAACATCGGTCTTAACGGCTCTCCGACAAAAATCGCAAAGGCTTCAGATAAGGTGAGAAAAGGTGCAGGCGAAACAGTTACCCCGGATTCACCTAAAGAAGCTGTAGACTATATTATGGAAAAACTTGCTGAAAAGCACGTTATCTAAAAGGAGGAGAAGAAAATGATTACAGAAAATATTGAACAGTATAAAGGCGTTTACATTTTCGCTCAGCAGGTAGATAACGAAATTAATTCTATTGCTTTTGAACTTTTGGGCAAAGCACGTGAATTGGCAGCAGATTTAAATGAAGAAGTTACTGCTGTTCTTTTGGGATATAATGTAAAAGGCTTGGCAGATGAACTTGCAAAATACGGCGCAGATAATGTTATTGTTGTAGATAATCCTGTTCTTGATGTTTACAGAACAGAACCTTATACACAGGCACTTGCCGCTGTTATTAATGAATATAAGCCGGAAATTATGCTTGTTGGCGCAACTGCAATCGGCAGAGATTTAGGTCCTCGTGTTTCCGCAAGGGTAGGCACAGGTTTAACGGCTGACTGCACAGTGCTTGAAATCGGCGATTTTCCGCTTAATCCTCTTCCAAACAGAGAGCAAAAGCACAATCAGCTTCTTATGACCCGTCCTGCATTCGGCGGTAATACAATCGCAACTATTGCTTGCCCTGATAACAGACCTCAAATGGCAACTGTTCGTCCCGGCGTTATGCAAAAAATTGAGCCTAACGAAGCTGCAAAGGCAAACGTTATTGAATTTAATCCTGCACTTGAAGAAAATAACTGCTATGTTGAAATTCTTGATGTTGTTAAGGCTGTTTCAAATACGGTTGATATTCAGGAAGCAAAAATTCTTGTTTCAGGCGGTCGTGGCGTAGGCAGTAAGGAAAACTTTAAACTTCTTCAGGATTTGGCAGACGCAATCGGCGGCACCGTTTCTTGCTCAAGAGCTGCCGTTGATAACGGTTGGCTTCCAAAGGATTTGCAGGTTGGTCAAACAGGCAAAACCGTTCGCCCCAACGTTTATTTTGCAATCGGAATCAGCGGTGCTATTCAGCACACATCAGGTATGGAAGAATCAGATATTATTATTGCAATTAATAAAGATGCTTCCGCTCCTATTTTTGATGTTGCCGATTACGGTATTGTAGGCGATTTAAACAAAATTGTTCCAATGCTTACAGAGGCATTAAAGGCACAGGCAGAATAATATGCAAAACAAAAAACCACTTCTTATGAAGTGGTTTTTTTATTTGAAAAAAGCAAAATTTTATTCGGCTGTATCTCCTCCTAATGATTTTAACATAAAATCATTAACGGACAAGTTGTTGTCGGTTGCAATCCATAATTTAATATATGCCGAAATAAACGTTGTTTTAGGTAAAATTATTATTTCACATTTTTCATATTCTTTTGCGCTTTCATAAAAAACTTTACTGTCAAAACCAACAAGAAAAACGGTGTTGTTTTGTGTAAAGTTAATAAAATCCTTGTCTTTTGTGGGCAATGTTCCGGAATGATAACTTTGAATTAAGTATATTTTGCCTTCGCTGTCAAATTTCATACCCGGATGAGCGGTTATAACATTAATATTGCTGTGTTCGTTAAGCGTTATGTTTTCCGGCGGTAAAATTTCATCGGCTTTTTCCGAATATTTGTTGTTTTTTATAAATTTGCCGTTTTTTATTATACCGTAATATTTGTTGTTGATACTGAAAAGGTCGTCGCAAAATTCATTGTGCGCAAGCAGTCTTGTTCCTCGGTGAATATAAATTCTTTCGTTGCTGTTTTTATAGCAAACAAAAACGCCTTTTCCGCCTTTTTGCAAAATAAAATCAACTGCACCTTTAAAGTTGTCGTTGCCGTTTGTGTGGTCATCGTTTAACGGGTGATTTGCACTTACAAAAACAATAGGCACGGTATTGTTGCCTGTTGCGTAAGACACTGCGGCGGCAGAGTATTGCAAACTGTCTGTTCCGTGGGCAACAATAATGCCGTCAAAATTGTTTTTGTTTTCTTTCACGCACTTTATAAGGGCGGTTATGTTGTTGCCGCTGTTGTTTTCACTCAGTTCAAAATACGGCTGTGTTGTTTCAAAAATAACGCCACTTTTGTTATAGTAGTTTTCTATCAGCAGTCGCTTGCTGTTTTCATTTGTGCTTATTACTCCGTTTTCGGCGGCACTGCCTATAGTTCCGCCTGTAAAAATAACAAGAATTTTCATTTAATCACCTATTAGAATTATACACATAATTGTTGAAAAAACAAATATTTGTGTTATATTAATTGTATGGATATTGAAAAAAGATTTGAAGAACTTGCCCGTAGAGCAGATGAAAGATGTTATACAACTTTTTCCGATTTTTTGAATGTTGATGAGGAAAATGTATTAGCCAAAACCGTTTTGCCCGTGCCTTTTCGTATTTGGGGCGGATATGACGGCGCAGAGCGCTGCGTTGCCGCTTTTGGTTATAATGTTGAAAATGAAGATTACCCTATAAGTATTGTTGAAATTAAGCCTGTTGCGCCGAAATTTGCCGATTCTCTTTCACATCGTGATTTTTTAGGCTCGCTTATGGGTCTTGGTATAAAAAGGGAAATGCTTGGCGATATTATTGTTAAAGATAATATGGGTTATTTGTTTTGTGTTAATACAATGGCAGATTATATATCGTCCTCTCTTGATAAAGTGCGGCACACAGTTGTTAAATGCACTGTTATTAATAATTTGCCCGATGTGGTGTGTAATAATACGGTTGATAAAGATATTATTGTTTCTTCAATCAGAATTGACGCAGTTGTTGCGGCTGTTTATAATTTTTCACGCAGCGGAGTTAAGGAATATTTTTTGGCAGGCAAAATTTTTGTAAACAGCGCCCCTTGTGAGAATTTTTCTTATAATTTAAAAAACGGAGATGTTGTTTCTGTTCGCGGTAAGGGCAGGTTTGTTTTTGAAGCTGTTGGCGGAAGTACAAAAAAGAATAAAAATATTGTAAAAATTAAAATGTATGTTTAAATAATTAAAAAGCCTTTCCGATTGGGTCGGAAAGGCATATTTTTTATTCAAAATTATAAGTCATAATTGTTTGAAAAAACTGTGTGTTTAAAAATTGCTTTGCATAGCAAACCTCAAACCCTTTTTCTTCAAATATCGGTACAAGCTTTTTTGAAAGTGTTTCGTAAATTAAAACAAAACCTTCTTGCTTTGCTTTTTCCATGGCATTTTCCGTTAAAATCAAAATATCGTCTAAATTTTCGCCGGGATTGCCGTAAATGTTAAGCATTCTTTTTTCAATTCCTTGGGGCATTATTATTTCTATAATGTTTTCAATAATTTGCATGCGGTTTAATATGTTGGCAGAATTTTCATTTATTTTAAGAGCAAAGCCGTTTTTGCCTGAAAAATTATATTTAAATTCATCAGGGCTAATGAGCACGGCGGCAGTTTTTTTGCTGCTGCTGTAAAATAAATTGCCGTTTTTTTGCCAATGATTTAAGTAATATGAAAAATATGTGCTTATAAATTTATTTCGTTTTTTCTTTTGCGGGCAAAGCAACATAAAAAGCGGGTCTTTAACCATTTCAGGTTCTAAATTGCTTTGCAAAATTTCAATTTCATTTTTTTCTTTCATTGTTTCTTCCTTGAATTTCAATGTTTTATATTCTAATACATAATGATTTTGCTTTCAACATAAAAACAAAAAATTCATAAAAAATAAACATTATTGCTTTGTATTAATTAATTTTCTTCGGTGTTAGGTGTTTGTTCCTGCTTTTTTATTTTGTTAATTACAATGTTAAACATAACAAACGCCAAAACAATGCAAACCAAATCGGCTGTCGGTTGGGCAAATATAATACCGTCAAATCCTTTGAGTTTGCTCATTATAATAAGCATCGGCAGGAATATAAGTCCCTGTCTGCCTGTAGATAAAATAAGCGTAGGAATCGGCTTGCCCATGCCCTGAAATGCAAAGTTATAGGTAAACATAATGCCTATAAGCGGGTCGGAAATCATAAGTGCTCTTAAAATTGCCACACCGTATTGTGTAACGGCAGGGTCACCCTCGCCGTTGAAAATGTTAATAATATTTGCCGTGAATATATAATAAATGATTGTTAAAATAACACCTATTGTAACGGTGCATAAAATTGTAAAGTTAATCGTTTTCTTTAAGCGTTTTGGGTTTTTGGCACCGTATGAATAGCCTATAAGCGGCTGAATGCCCATACCGATACCCATTTGAACAAATACAATAAGCATGTTAACTTTCATTGCAATGCCAAGCGCCGCAACCGCTGCCTCGCCGTAGCCTTTGATATAGTTGTTTAAAATTATGTTTGAAAGGCTCATTAAAATATTGTTAATTGCGGCGGGCACGCCGATTGGAATAACATTTTTAAATATGCCGTCCTTAACAGAAAATTGCTTTGGATTGCAGGATAAAATAGATTTGCCTTTAATAAGGTAAATTGCGTAGTAAATAACAGACGCAACGTTGCCTATTACTGTGGCAATGGCGGCACCGCCTACACCCATATTAAGGGTTAAAATCATAATAGGGTCAAGAATAATATTTGTTACGGTACCTATCATCATACCAATCATAGATTCTTTTGCAGCACCTTCACCTCTGACAAGGTTGCCGGCTGTAATTGATGTAACAATCATAGGTCCGCCTATTGCGATGTATTTTAAATAGTCTGTTGCATATGTTACCGTGGCGTTGTTTGTTGCACCGAGTGCAACAGTTATAGGGTTTATAAATGCCAATATAATTGCTAAAAGCACTGCGCCGGATAATATTGATGAGAAAATTGAAAAGGAGCTGATTTTTTTAACTTTTTCTTTTTTTCCCTCACCCATTGAGCGTGAAATATAGGCAGAGCCGCCAACGCCGAAAATGTTGCCAAACGCAACAAAAAATAAAAATACCGGCATTGTAAGACTTACAGCCGCCGTGGCGTTTGTATCTTTCATAAGGCTTACAAAATAAGTGTCTGCCATATTGTAAATAACGTTAACTATGCTGGAAAGCACAGACGGAATTGCCAAAGCCGCAACTGCTTTAGGCACAGGGTAAGAGGAAAATATTTTTTCTCTTTTTTCTTTTGATGCCATTTTATAATTCCTCTTGTTTTAATGTTTTATATAAGTTTTGAAAGGTTTGCAAAATCCTCCATAGAAAAGCTTTCGGGGCGCGCTTTTTCGTCTATGCCCAGCGTTGCCAATGCTTTGGCTACTTCCGGCTTTGAAACTCCAAGTCCGTTTGAAAGGCAATTTAACGCCGTTTTTCTTCTTTGGGCAAATGCCGCTTTTACAACTGCCATAAAATGCTTTTCGTTTTCAACATTAATTTCTTTTTCTTTTCTAAGCGTTAATTTCATAACCGCACTGTCTACTTTAGGGGAGGGCATAAAACTTTCCTTGCCTACCTCAAACAGCATTTCTGTTTTAGCAAAATAATTTGCCGCAACCGTTATTGCACCGCATTCTCTTGAACCCACAGGTGCACAAAATCTTTCTGCCGCTTCCTTTTGCACCATAACAACAATTTCATCAATTTTTGCATTGCTTTGAAGAAGCATCATCAGCACAGGCGAAGTTATATAGTACGGCAAATTGGCACATATTTTAACGGTGCTCATTTGGGAAAACTCATTTTCTATAAGTTCATTAAGATTTATTTTCATTATATCTCCCTCAATAAGAGAAAGATTATCGCAGTCTTTCAAGGTTTCGTCCAAAACGGGGAAAAGCCTTTTGTCAAGTTCCACCGTAACAACTTTGCCTGCCACACGGCATAGCTCTTTTGTTAAAACTCCCACGCCAGCACCTATTTCAATAACCCCTGTTTTATCGTTTGCGTTTAAACTGTCCGCCATGGCAGGGCAAACTTCGGGGTTAATTAAAAAGTTTTGGCCAAGTGCCTTTGAAAATGTAAATCCGTGCTTTGCAAGCACTTTGTTAACTGTATTATAATCGCATAAATTCATATTGCATCACCTGAAATTCGGCAAAAATTAATGTTGATTTTTGTTTTTGTGTGGCTATTCTAACACATTAATATTTTGTTTACAATAAAATTGTTGACTTTTTGGAAGTTTATGATAAAATTACTTTTAGTCGGCTAACATTAGTCGGTTAAAATAACCAAAAGGAATGTGTTTATGGAGTCGAAACATTGTTTAAAAATACCGCCAAAGGGCATGATTGCCCCAAGGGTTATGTTCCTTTCAAAAAACATAAGAAAAAGTTTTAATCAAAGTCTTTCGGAACAGGGTCTGTTTTCCGGTCAGGAGGATGTGCTGTTTCGTGTTATTGATAATGAGGGCATAACTTTAAGTGAATTGGCGGCAGAGCTTAAAATTTCAAATGCTTCTGCATGTGTTTCCGTTAAACGAATGGAAAAAGCCGGTTTTATTATTAAAAAGGCAGATGAAAAAAATGCCCGCATAATCCGACTTTATCCTACCGAAAAGGCAAAAAACGCATCTGCCAATACTCGTGCGGAAATGGATAAAACAGAGGATTTGATTAAACAGGGAATGACAGAGGAAGAGCAAATGCTTTTATCCGACTTGCTTGAAAAATCAATTTCAAATATATTAAAACAGGAGGGAAAATAATGCTGAAAAAACTTGCAAAGTATATGGACGGACTTTGGCTTTTGGCACTTGTCAGCGCCGGCGGTATGATTGTTGAAGCCGTATGCGAGCTTGCACTGCCGTCTATTGCAAATAATATTTATGAAATGGTAAGCACCACCGCTTCACCTGAAGAAACAAGGCAAACCGTAATAAAATTGGGTATTGCAATGTTTGCAATGGCAGTAATAGGCTTGTGCGGCGGACTTACAACAATGAAAACATCCGCAGTTGTAAGCCAAAAATTTGCGTTCAGATTAAGAAATGACGTTTATAAAAAAATCAGCTGTTTTTCATTTAAAAATATAGATGAATTTTCAACGGCTTCATTAACAACCAGATTAACAAACGATATAACAACTCTTCAAAATGTGCTTATGATGAGCCTTCGTATTTTGGTTCGTGGCCCTGCACTTATGATTGTTGCCGCAATTTTTGCGTTTAAAATCAATGCAAAAATGAGCCTTATTATATTGGCACTTTTGCCTATTGTAGGAGTTGTTGTATACCTTATTTTAAAATACGGTTTTCCGATGTTCCAAAAAATGCAAAAGAAAATAGATAATGTTAACAGGGTTGTGCAGGAAAACCTTATCGGCATAAGAGTAGTTAAGGCTTATGTAAGGGAAGACCACGAAAAAGAAAAATTTTCCAATGCGTCCGATGATTTGGCTGCACAGGGTGCAAAAGCCTCCGGCTTAATCGTTACCGCAATGCCTGTTATGTTGTTAATTTTTAACTTTGTTGTTGTATTTATTTACGGCAAAGGCGCATATGAGGCATATAACGGCGTAATGCAGGTTGGTCAAATTTCAGTTTTTGCGTCTTACATTATGCAGGTTGTAATGAATCTTATGATGATTTCAATGATGCTTATTATGGTTGCAAGGGGTAAAGCATGCGGCGACCGTGTTGTTGAGGTTTTGGATACTGAAATTGATGTTACAAACGGCAGTCAACCTTATATTCCGAATAAAGAAGATGTTAAAGGCAAGGTTGAATTTAAAAATGTTGATTTTAAGTATTCAACTGAAACCAGCGGCGATAATATTCTTCAAAATATTAATTTTGTGGCAAAGCCCGGTCAGGTAATAGGCATTGTAGGCGGCACAGGCTGCGGCAAATCAAGCCTTGTAAATCTTATTCCCCGTTTATATGATGTTACCGGCGGCAGCGTGCTTGTTGATGATGTTGATGTTCGTGATTACGACATTACGGCACTTCGTGATATTATAGGCGTTGTGCTTCAAAAAAATGTTTTGTTTACAGGCACTATTAAGGATAATATTCGCTGGGGTAAGCGAGATGCAACTGATGAAGAAATTGTTGCGGCTTGTAAAGCGGCTCAGGCACACGATTTTATTATGCGTCAGCCTCAGGGATATGATACAGAACTTGTTCAGGGCGGTTTAAATTTGTCCGGCGGTCAAAAACAAAGGCTTTGTATTGCACGTGCAATGATTAAAAACCCTAAAATTTTAATTCTTGACGACTCCACAAGCGCAGTTGATACTGCAACGGAAGCAAAAATCAGAAACAGCTTTTATAACGAGCTTTCGGATACTACCGTATTTATTATTGCTCAAAGAATTACATCGGTTCAAAACGCAGATGAAATTCTTGTTGTGGATGACGGTGAAATTAAAGGCGTTGGAACACATGAACAGCTTTTGGAAACAAATGAGATTTATCAGGAAATTTACGAAACTCAGAAAAAGGGGGTGCTTGAATAATGCCACCAATGGGACCGAGAGGAAAGCAAGACTTCAGAAAGCCTAAAAATGCTAAAAAAACCTTTGGAAAAATCCTTTCTTATATGGGTAAAAGTAAATTATTGCTTCTTGTTGTTTTTGTAATGCTTATTTTAAGCACCGGTTGCAGTATAGGTGCGTCATATTGGCTAAAGCCTATACTTAATGATATTGAATCAACAATAAAAGCAGGCACATTTTTAACAGACGGTGTTCACTCTCTTGTTAAAAACCTTGTTGTAGTTGCCGTGTTATATATCGGCACAGCACTGTTTACATTTATTCAAAGTAAAATAATGGTTAAAATTGCATATAAAACAACAAATTTAATAAGAAAAGATTTGTTTAACCATATGCAAACACTGCCGCTTCGTTATTTTGACTCTAAAACTCACGGCGAAATAATGAGCCGTTTTACAAACGATGTAGACAATATTCAAATGATGCTTGAGCAATCTATGGTTCAGCTTATATCGTCTGCATTTACTTTTGTGGGTATTGTTGCAATGATGATTGTTTTAAGTCCCACATTGTTTGGCATTGCCTGCATTTTCCTTGTTGTAATGATTATTGCAGTAACAAATATAGGTAAAAAATCAAGGCATTATTTCAGAGAACAGCAAACAAATTTGGGCGTTATGAACGGTAATATTGAAGAAACGGTTGAGGGTATGAAGGTTATTAAGGTTTTCAACCACGAGGATATTGCCGTTGAGGAATTTGAAAACTATAACGAAAACTTCAGAAAAGCCGCAACAAATGCAAACTTCTTTTCCGGCATTATGGGACCTTGTTCCACAGGCGTTAATAATGCAAGTTATGCAACTATTGCTCTTGTGGGCGGTGTGCTTGCTTTGGGCGGTGCTCTTGATATAGGTACGTTCTTTACTTTCCTTAATTATTCAAAGCAATTTACACAGCCTATTAACCAAATTGCCAACCAAATGAACACAGTTTTCTCTGCTCTTGCAGGTGCTGAGCGTGTGTTTGAAATTATGGAAACGGAAAGTGAAGTTGACGAGGGCACAATTACTCTTGATGAGGAATTTGATGAGCAGGGCAACAGAAAGTGGTTTTGGAACGATAACGGCGTTAAAACTCCGGTTAAGGGTAACATTGTGTTTGATAATGTTGATTTTGCGTACGTTCCGGAAAAAACAGTTCTTAAAGATATAAATCTTTACGCCAAACCCGGTCAAAAAATTGCTTTTGTAGGCTCAACCGGCGCAGGTAAAACCACAATTACAAATCTTATTAACCGCTTTTACGATATTAAAGAAGGCACAATAACATATGACGGAATAGACATTAGGCAAATTAAAAAGGATGATTTAAGAAAATCACTTTCAATCGTTTTGCAGGATACCCATATGTTTACCGGCACGGTTATGGATAACATAAGGTATGGCAGACTTGAAGCAACAGATGAAGAGTGTATCGAGGCAGCAAAGCTTGCTTCGGCTCATTCGTTTATAAGGCGTTTGCCGGAGGGGTACAATACAATGATTTCCGGCGACGGCGGCAACCTTTCACAAGGTCAGCGCCAGCTTCTTGCCATTGCACGTGCCGCTGTGGCACATCCCGCCGTTCTTATTCTTGATGAGGCAACATCTTCCGTAGATACAAGAACAGAGCTTCATATTGAAAAAGGTATGGACAGATTAATGCAGGGCAGAACGGTGTTTGTTATTGCCCACAGGCTTTCAACTGTTCGTAATTCAAATGCCATTATGGTGCTTGAACACGGCAAAATTATTGAAAGAGGCGACCATAACGACTTAATTGCTCTTAAAGGCAGGTATTATGAGCTTTGCACAGGTAAGGCAAAATTAAGTTAAATCTTGTTTATTAAATCGGCGGTTTTTACTTGTTTGTGAAAATTTGCCGATTTTTTTGCTGTATATTTGTGAGTTACGGCAACAAAAAATGCAAAAAACCTCTTTACATTTATAAAAAAAGATGTTATACTGTTGTTAATTTCAGATAGTATATAAAACTATGTTTGTTATGAGGTGTAGATTTATGAAAAAGTTAATTTCAGTTCTTATTTCAATTATCGCAGTTTTTGCAGTAAGCACTGCATTTGCAGTTCCTGCTTTTGCTGCTGTTGATGTTTACAGCCCACAAGGCACAAAAATCGAACACAGCGTTAACGACCCTAAGCTTAACAGCAGTTCTTCAAACCAAGTTACAGGCGCTTCTGTTTCAGCAGGTTCCAACAAAATCACTTTCTCTTATACAGGCTCAGGCACTGTAGACCGTTGGACAGTTATTGACGCAAACGGCAAAGTTACAGAAATTGATAACAACAGCCCTTACTACAAAGTTATTTCTAACGACGGTAAAACAATTACAATCGAAGTTCTTGATTGGTCTTACTTTGAAGGTGCAAACGCACATACATTCAATGTAATTACTAAAGACGGTGCTTCTTCAAACGGCACAAAGAACGATTCTTCAAAATCACCAAGCACAGGCGCAGTATCAGTTGCATTCGCATCAATGGCTGCAGCAGGCGCAGGTGCATCAATTCTTGCTCTTACAAAAAAGAAAAATGCAGAATAATTTAAAGCAAATTTATTAATCTAAAAACCTGTGGTCATTTTTATGGCAACAGGTTTTTTAATTCTATACCTGTTTATTGGGGCGGTTCACTATGGCAGAAGAAAACGAAAACAAGGGTAATTCCAAAAAAGTTTTAAAAACGGTTGCTCTTATTATTGCAATAATTGTTTTAATTTGCAGTGCTGTTTATATCGGCTATTATATTTATAATAATTATATGGCAGAAAAGGATTATGCCGATTTAACAACCACATCTGCCGTTGCCACCACTGCGGCGCCGCAGTTGCAGGAAAATCCTATAGATTTTACTTCTTTGCAACAGCAAAACAATGAAATTTATGGGTGGATTAAAATTGACGATACGGAAGTGGATTATCCTATAGTTCAAAGTGCAACCGACGACGAGTTTTATTTAAAACACAGTGCTGTTGACAAGCAGTGGGTTGCCAGCGGTGCAATTTATACAGAGGGTTGCAACAATACCGATTTTTCAGACCCTATAACGGTAATTTACGGTCATAACGGTTATAAAACAACTATGTTTACAACCCTTCATAATTTTGAAAAGCCTGATTTTTTTGAAAGTCATCCTTATTTTTACATTTATCAGCCGGGCAGAAAACTTACTTATCAGGTTATATCGGCTTTTAAATATGATGACAGGCATATTATGAATTCTTATAATTTTAATTCTGCCGAAGATTTAAAAAGTTTTCAGGCAACAATTCTTAATCCTGAATCAGCCGTTCAAAACGTGCGTAATAATTTAGATGTTGAAATTAATGAAAACAGCAAAATTGTTGTTCTTTCCACTTGTATTACAGGTCAAAAAAGCAACAGGTTGCTTGTTTGCGGAGTGTTAGTAAAAGATGAGAAAACAAATTGACCCAAACCTTAACGGCTTTGCGGACGGCGAGTCTATTTTCGGCGACGGTGCAAAGCAGAATAACGATGTTTCCCAATTTAATATAAATGATGATGAGCAAAAGACTTTTGAAAATCCGGAATTTAAGGTGGCTGAAAAAGACAGCCGGGGGAATGTAGTTTCCAACGAACCGGCAGAAGAAAAAGTTGCTCAGGTAGGTTCTCTTAATACAGATTATTTATCTGCCGAAAATCATCACAGGCATAACCACAGTTCAGGCGAATCGCACCACAGCGGTTCTCATCATCACAGTCATTCACACAGCCATGGCAAGCACAGGCACAAACATAAAAAGAAAATGCCTTTGCCTTTAAAAATCGCAATTACTGTTTTGGTGATTTTGCTTATTGTGGCAGTTGTTGCAGGCGGCACAGTTTTTTATTTGCACCAAACCGGCAAAAAAGATTTGGTTGTGGAAACGGCGACTCCCGAATATGAGGAAACCGTTGAATATAACGGCGGCACTTATGTTTATGATAAAAATAAAATAGCGTTTGCTTTTATCGGCGTTGATAAAAGCGATATTGATGCAACCGCTGATGATGAATACGGCAATTCCGGTCAGGCAGATACGGATATGGTAGCTGTTTTTGATACTAAAACCGGTGCAGTAAGCCTTATTGTTATCCCTCGTGATACAATGGTGGATATTGATTTGTACTCCGCTTCCGGCATCTTTTTAAGAACCGAGCAAAAACAGCTTTGTCTTGCCTATGCTTACGGTGACGGCGGCGAAAACTCCTGCACTAACGTAACTTCTGCTTTAAGTCGTATTCTTAAAAATGTGCCTATTGAAAAATATTTTGCTCTTGATTTAGAGGGCATTGCACCTCTTAATGACGCTGTAGGCGGCGTAACTGTAACATCTCTTCACGATTTTCCGGAGAAAAACATAAAAACAGGAGACACTGTTACAATTAAAGGCGATTTTGCCGAAACTTATGTAAGAAGCAGAGATATGGATTATATTGAGGCTTCTTTAAACAGAACACAACGCCAAAGCCAATATGTTAAAGCATATGTCGGTCAGTTAAGAAATGCAATAACAAATGATTTTTCTGTTGTTTCACAGCTTTACAATACCGCAACTCAATACAGTCAAACAAATATAACGCTTAATGATGTAACTTATCTTGCGTCTCTTGCTGTTTCAAAAGGGGTAGACAGTTTTACAACTTATTCCGTTAACGGCGAAATGAAGGCGTCGGAAAAAATTTCGCCAACAGGTGTTTATGCTGAATTTTATGCAGATGAAGACAGCTTGATGGATATTGTTATTAACTGTTTTTATACTAAAGTAGGTTGATTTTAAACAGATAACATGGAACTCGGGTTTTTGCCCGAGTTCTTTTTAATTTTTTTGTATTTTCTATTGAAGTAAACACATTTTAATGGTAAAATATTAATGATTTAATGGGGTTCTGCGGTTTGCGGAATTTCTGCCGATTTTCGGCAATTTTACAAATGTGCTTTTTATTGCCCACATTTAAGTTGCGTTTGTTTTTAATATTTACCGTGGGCGGAAAGGCTATGGATTATTCTATGGATAATAAGTTGAAAAAGGAACTTCAAATTTATGCCGCACAAATCAGAATCGGCATAATTGAGGGCACTTATAACGCAAAAGCAGGTCATCCGGGCGGAAGTCTTTCTTCGGCTGATGTGCTTGCATATTTGTACGGCAAGGAAATGCGCTATGATGCAAAAAATCCTAAAATGGAAAACAGAGACAGGTTTGTTCTTTCAAAGGGACATGGTGCTCCGGCTCTTTACAGCGCACTTGCTTATAAAGGATTTTTCCCTGTTGAAGATTTAAAAACACTTCGCCATATAGGTTCTTACCTTCAGGGCCATCCAAATATGAATACCGTTCCCGGTGTTGATATGAGCACAGGTTCTTTAGGTCAGGGCGTCAGCGCTGCGTGCGGTATGGCAAAAGGTGCAAAATATCTTAATAAGGATATTAACGTTTATACCCTTTTGGGCGACGGCGAAATTGAAGAAGGTCAGGTTTGGGAAGCGCTTATGTTTGCAAACCAATACAAACTTGATAATCTTTGTGTTATTATTGACTCAAACGGGCTTCAAATTGACGGCGCTTGTGAAGATGTTATGAATGCAGAGCCTATTGATGAAAAGGTTAAGGCTTTCGGTTTTGATTATATTGTTATTGACGGTAATGATTTGGACGAAATCGAAAAAGCATTTGAAGAATTCCATAAAAGCACAAAGCCTTTTGCAATTATTATGAAAACAGTTAAGGGCAAGGGCGTTTCTTACATGGAAAATGCCGTTGATTGGCACGGTAAAGCACCTAATGAAGAAGAATACAAAGTTGCAATGGCAGAGCTTGAACAGCAGCTTGCAGCATTAAAGGAGGCATAAGAATGGCAGAAGTAAAATGTGTGGCTACAAGAGAAAGCTACGGTAACGCTCTTAAAGAACTTGCCGCAAACGGTGCAGATAATCTTGTTGTTCTTGATGCAGACCTTTCTGCGGCAACAAAAACAGGTATATTTAAAAAGGAATATCCAAACCGCCATTTTAACTGCGGCATTGCAGAATCAAATATGATGTGCGTTGCAGCAGGTTTAAGCACAATGGGTCTTGTTCCTTTTGCTTCAAGTTTTGCAATGTTTGCATCAGGCAGAGCGTTTGAACAAATCAGAAATTCAATCGGTTATCCTCATCTTAATGTTAAAATCGGCGCAACTCATGCCGGTATTTCAGTTGGCGAAGACGGCGCATCACACCAATGCTGCGAAGATTTTGCGTTAATGCGCTCTATTCCGGGAATGACTGTTATTTGCCCGGCAGATGATGTTGAAGCAAGGCAGGCAGTTAAAGCTGCTTATGCTCTTGAAGGTCCTGTTTATCTTCGTTTCGGCAGACTTGCAGTGCCTGTTTTCCACGATGAAAGCTATAAATTTGAAATCGGCAAAGGTGAAGTTATTACACAGGGAACAGATGTAACAATTATTGCAAACGGACTTATGGTTGCAGAAGCCATTGAAGCAGAAAAAATGCTTAAGGCAGACGGAATCAGCGCTGAGGTTATTAACATTGCAACTATTAAGCCTCTTGATAAAGAACTTGTTGTTGCGTCTGCAAAGAAAACAGGTAAGGTTGTTACGGTTGAAGAACACAGCATTATCGGCGGTTTGGGCGAGGCTGTTTGCTCTGCTCTTGCAGAGGAATGCCCAACTCCTGTTAAGCGTATTGGTGTTAATGATGAATTCGGTCACAGCGGTCCTGCTAAAGATTTGTTAAAGCAGTTTGGACTTTCGGCAGAAAACATTTACAACGTAACAAAAGAATTTGTTAAATAAGTTGCTTTAAAAATTTTATTTTGTTTATTTTAACGGCTCTCTTTTCGTAAGAGAGCCGTTGCTTTATAATTTGGCGAATAAAAAGTTTTAACGCAAATTTAACAAATTTTGCTTATAATTGACTTTAAGCTGAAAATAAAATTTAATTTTTACAAATAAAAAGCCTTTTTTTAACGTTAAAGAGTAACAATGATTAATAGAAAAAATTGTTGAATTAATGAAAAAGGAAGGCTGAAAATGAAAAATAAATTACTTAAATTTACAGAAAAACACAGCGAAATTTGGAAGTTTATTAAATTTACGTTTACAGGAGCAAGCACTTCTGTTTTGGAACTTGCAGTGTTTGCATTTTTGCAGTATATTGTGTTTAGAAGTTTAAATCAGGTTCCCGTTACCGGAAATGCCTTGCTGTCTTTTTTAAAAATAGAGTACAAAGGCTATTTGTATTCTTACGCTATTTCGGCAATTATAGGCTATGCGGCGGCGTATGTTATGAACAGAAAACTTACTTTCCATGCAGATGCAAATCCGGCATTATCCACATTTATTTATTGTGTTATGGTGGCTTGTACCATTGCGTTTAACACCTGGTTTGGTGCATTTTTAGGCACAGTGGTTAAAAACAGCGGTAACGATAATTTTATTGTTGAAATGGCAGTAAAATTGCTTGTTATGACGGTTCCCACTGTTTGGACGTATCCTTTAAACAGATTTGTTATTCACAGAAAGAAGAAAACAGCTTATGATAAAGCAAAAGTACCTGCAACGGCAGCTCAGCCGGTTTAAAAAAAAGCACGGCGAGTTTTGGAAGTTTATAAAATTTAATATAACGGTAATTGTTACTTCTTGCTTGGATGTGGCATTGTATTTGGTGTTGCTTTATTTTGTGTTTGCCAAATTTAACAGTGCGCCGTTGCCTCAAAATGCCCTTTTGTCTTTGCTTGGAATACAATATAAAGGGTATTTGTATTCTTATTTAATATCAACATCGGCAGGTTATATTGCCGCTTATTTAATGAACAGAAAAATAACATTTCATTCCGACGTTAACCCTGTTTACAGCTCGGTAATGTATTTTGTTTTGGCTGCATTTAATATTTTATTTTCCTCTTGGTTTGGCGGTATAGCAGGCAGTTTTATGTTAAATCACAAAATTTCAAATCCTTTTACTGAAATTGTTGCAAAATTTATTATAATAAACATTCCTACAATTTGGACTTATCCGTTGGAAAGGTTTGTGATTCAAATAAAAAAGCCTAAAAAAAGAAGAATTATCGCCACGGATTTAGACGGAACGCTTCTTGCTTCAAACACAAAAATAACAGCAGAAAATTTAAATTCAATAAATAATCTTGCAAAAAACGGTGTAAATACGGTTATTGTTACAGGCAGAACTCTTTATGAAATTCCGGAAGATTTGCTAAATTGCGGAAATATTGAATATTATATTTATTCAAACGGCGCTGTTATTTGCGATAAAAACAAAAACGTTATTTTTTCCCGTTTGATAAATAGGGATGACGGTAAGGCTGTGTTTGATATTTTAAATTCGTTTAATACTTTTATTGAATTTTACAGCGGCGGCTATCCTGTTACAGACAGTGCAAAATTCAACGAGGAAAGTTTTTCTTATTATAAAATAGACCCGGCTTTTTTGCCGGAATTAAGACGAAGCCGTGTTCCTGTTTCGGATTTTTATACCAACAGTGAAAAATATTTAAGCAATTTGGAGATGTTTGATGTTTTCTTTGAAAATCAGGAAGAACGCAGGCAAGCATTTGAAATTATAAAAAGCAGGTTCCCTCATTTGGAGCTTACTACGTCTATGGATAATAATATGGAAATTATGAGCCGTGGAATTAATAAAGGCAACGCCCTTAAAACTTTGTGTAAAAAGGAAAAAATCAGCATTAAAAGCGTTGTTGCATTGGGCGACAGTAAAAATGATTTAACCATGTTTAAAACTGTAAAAAACGGCTTTGCCGTTGCCAATGCCTGCGATGAACTTAAAAAAATAAGCAAAAAAATTATTTGTACCAATGATGAAAATGTTATGTGTTTTATGGAAAAATATTTTGGCAAAGAGGTAGCACAATGAACGGAAGAATACACTTTTTAAGTACCGGCCCGTCGGATTGTATTATTATTGAAAGCAACGGCAAATTTGCTATGGTAGACAGTGGAGAAGATACGGAATATCCGCCAAACAAGCCGTTGTGTAAATTACAGGGGTTTGAAGAACAGGTTTGCGAATATTTACTTAAAAACTGTTCCGATGAAAACGGCAGCGTTACTCTTGAATTTGTTTTGGGAACTCATTGCCATTCCGACCATATAGGCGGATTTGACACAGTTATCAACCACCCTAATATAACTGTTAAAAAAGCGTATTTAAAGCCTTATCATGAGGAGGGTATTAACAGTTTTGAACGCACTCAGTGGGATAACTTGGAAGTTTATACGCAAATGAGGGACGCACTTAATGAAAATAATGTGCCTATTGTTACCGAATTTGATGAAACAATCGAAAAATTAGGTGATTTAAATATTAAGTTTTATAACGGCAAGTATGAAAAGCATCATTTTAAAACAGGTGAAAACACAAATTCCGTAGTTACCCTTGTTGAGGACGGAGTTTCACGTGTTTTGCTTGCCGGAGATATGAATTTTCACAGATACGGCAAAGAAAAATCAATCGGCAAAAAAGTGGGTAAGGTAGATTTGTTAAAGGTTGGTCATCATTGTTACGAGGGCTCCTCATCGCCGTCTTGGCTTAAAAGTTTAAAGCCGAATTATGCCGTTATAACCAATTCAAAGAAAAAAGCGGATTCAAATGTGCTTAGGCGAATAAAAAAGTACGGCGGTACTGAAAATATTTATTTAACGGTAGACAGTAACGGCGTAATTGCAGAAATGACCGGCAAAGGAATTGTAATCAAAACCGATATTATGTAAAAATAAAATCCCGAAAGGTTAAGTGCCTTTCGGGATTTTTTAATTAAGATAAATGCATATTTTATTTTCTTTAAGCGTTTTTTGCACATCAATAATTCTTTGATTTTCCGAACCACGGAACTTTAAAGAAATATTTTTTTGTTCTTTAATAAATCTTCCGTCTACTAAAATATCAATATTCTTCAGCAATTCTGCGGAGTTTTCCGTAAATGCACGAGACGGAGTTTTGCCTGTTATTTCTTCAAATGTAAATCCGCTGTAGCACCAAATATTTTTATTTGGCAATGCCTTTTTGAATTTTTTAATAAAATCCAAAAGCGGTTTTTGGTTTTCAGGCTCAAAGGGTTCGCCCCCTAAAACAGAAAGACCGGCAATCCAATTAGGCTCTGAAGATTTAATAATGTATTCGGCTGTTTCACTTGTAAAAGGTTTTCCGTATTGAAAATCCCAAGTCATATAATTAAAGCAGTCAGGGCAGTGGTGCTTGCAGCCGGATACAAAAAGAGAGGTGCGAACGCCCTCTCCGTTTGCAATATCGTTTGTTTTTATTTCGGCAACATTCATTAATTAAAGGTGTAAAACTCTTTCTTTAATTTCTTGTGTTCTGCCCTGATTCCAAAATTGTGTGCCTATGTATCCGCAGGTTCTGCGTGCAACATTCATTTTGTCTTGGTCTTCGTTGCCGCAGTTTGGACATCTCCAAATTAATTTGCCGTGTTCATTTTCAACAATTTTGATTTCGCCGTCATAGCCGCAAACCTGGCAATAATCGCTTTTTGTGTTAAGTTCGGCATACATAATATTGTCGTAAATAAACTGCATAACCTGAATAACGGCAGGAATGTTGTTTTGCATATTCGGAACTTCAACGTAACTGATTGCACCGCCGGGTGAAAGAGCTTGAAATTCAGATTCAAATTTAAGCTTTGTAAATGCGTCAATTTGTTCCGTTACATGAACGTGGTAAGAATTTGTTATGTAGTTCTTATCTGTAACGCCTTTAATAATGCCAAAACGCTTTTGCAGGCATTTTGCAAATTTGTATGTTGTGGATTCAAGGGGAGTGCCGTAAATACTGTAGTCAATATTTTCTGCTTCCTTCCATTTTGCACAGGCATCGTTCATATGCTGCATAACCGAAAGGGCAAAAGGCTTTCCTTCTTCATCTGTGTGTGATTTGCCTGTCATATATTTTGTACATTCATACAAGCCTGCATAACCTAATGAAATTGTTGAATATCCGTCAAACAAAAGCCTGTCAATGGTTTCGCCTTTTTTAAGTCTTGCAAGGGCGCCGTGCTGCCAAAGAATAGGAGCAGCGTCGCTTTTTGTGCCCATAAGTCTGTTGTGGCGGCAAATTAATGCTCTGTGGCAAAGTTCAAGTCTTTCATCAAAAATCTGCCAAAATCTGTTAATATCTCCGCCGGATGAGCAGGCAACGTCAACAAGGTTAATTGTAACAACGCCTTGGTTAAATCTGCCGTAATATTTGTGCTTGCCCGGTTCGTAGTTTTTAGCGTTTGCAATGTTTCCGACGCCGTTTTCCGTAAATCTGTCAGGAGTTAAGAATGAACGGCATCCCATGCAGGTGTAAACATCGCCTTTAAGGTTAAGCATAACCTTTTCGCTGATATAATCCGGCACCATTCTTTTTGCCGTGCATTTTGCCGCAAGCTCGGTTAAATAGTAATATGGCTTGTCGCTTGTAATATTGTCTTCTTCAAGAACGTAAATAAGTTTTGGAAAAGCAGGTGTAACCCAAACGCCGCTTTCGTTTTTAACGCCCTTAATTCTTTGAGAAAGAGTTTCTTCAATAATAAGAGCCAAATCTTTCTTTTCCTGCTCGTTCTTTGCCTCGTTAAGGTACATAAATACCGTAACAAAAGGTGCTTGACCGTTTGTTGTAAGCAATGTAACAACCTGGTATTGAATTGTTTGAACACCTTTGCGAACTTCATCTCTAAGCCTTTTTTCCGTTAAATCGGTAATTTGCTTTTCATTAAGCTCTAAATCAAATGCCTTTCCCTCTTCAATAACATCTTTTCTTATTTTCTCTCTGCTGATTTGAACGAAAGGAGCAAGGTGAGCAAGAGAAATTGACTGACCGCCGTATTGGCTTGAAGCAACCTGCGCAATAATTTGTGTTGCAATGTTGCATGCAGTTGAAAATGAATGTGGCTTTTCAATCATTGTTTCACTGATAACGGTGCCGTTTTGAAGCATATCCTCCAAGTTAACAAGGTCGCAGTTATGCATATGCTGTGCAAAGTAATCCGCATCGTGAAAATGAATAAGACCCTGTTCGTGAGCTTCAACAATGTCTTGCGGCAAAAGAATTCTTTTTGTAATGTCTTTAGAAACTTCGCCTGCCATATAGTCACGCTGAACACTGTTAACGGTTGGGTTTTTATTTGAATTTTCTTGCTTAACTTCCTCGTTATTACATTCTATAAGAGAAAGAATTTGGTTATCTGTTGTGTTTGCTTTACGAACAAGCGAACGGGTGTAACGGTATCTTACATATCTTTTTGCAACTTCAAATGCACCCTGTGCCATAATTTGGTCTTCAACAATATCTTGAATTTCTTCAACAGATAATGCACGGTTTGTTTTTTGAATTTTAAACTCAACAAATTCCGCAATGTCTTCAATTTGAGCCGCAGTAAGTTCTTTTCTTTCGCAAGCGGCATTTGCTTTTGTAACGGCGGCAACGATTTTTGCCAAGTCAAAATCAACTTCCGAGCCGTTTCTTTTAATGATTTTCATTTCCTTACCCCTGTTTTACTGATAATTTTTTGAAATATATTACAAATTCGTTACAACGAATTTACTGTGCTTTTCAATAATACCAAATTTAATACCGCCTGTCAATGCCTTTTTAACAAAAAATACAATATATTGTGCTTGAATTTAAAATTTTTCAAAATTTAAACGATATGTAGATTTTGCGAAAAACAGCGAAAAGTTGCGAAAAACGGCATTGTTACGGCTGTTTTGCCATTGTTATGCTGAAATTTATTTCAAAAAATTACAGAAAACAAGTACAATGTGTATAATTTTAATCATTATATTGTGTGCTCTGGGAAAACATAGTATTGCAACAAAAATATCAAAATGGTTAGTGATAACTAACTTCTTTGTGAAATATAGCTATAATTGCAGGAAAAAGTTTGTTAATTTCCTAACAATTACATATTGCAAAAACTGTCGTGTTTTGTTAATATAGTGTTGCAAAAAATAAAGGAGGAAAATTATGAACGCATGGAGAAATTTTAACCAAGGTGATTGGTGTAACGAAATTAATGTTCGTGATTTTATAAATAAAAACTATAAGGCTTATGACGGCGACGCTTCTTTTCTTTCAGGTCCTACAGAAAGAACGGAAAGAGTAAGCAAAAGACTTAAAGAGCTTTTAATTGCCGAAAATGAAAAGGGCGGCGTGCTTGATGTTGATACATCAAAGGTTTTGTCTATCCTTTCTCACAAGCCGGGCTATGTTGTTAAGGAAGACGATATTATAGTAGGTCTTCAAACAGATGAACCGCTTAAAAGGGGCGTATCTCCTTTTGCCGGCTTCAGAAACGCCGTTCAGGCTTGTGAAGCATACGGTTATGAGCTTTCCGATGATATTAAAGAACAGTTTATTTACAGAACAACACATAATACAGGTGTTTTCCGTGCTTATACAGATACAATGAAAAAAGCACGCCACGCAGGTATTTTAACAGGTTTGCCTGACGCTTATGCAAGAGGCAGAATTATCGGCGATTATCGCAGAATTGCTCTTTACGGCATGGATTATCTTATTGAACAGAAAAAACTTGATAAGGCAAAGGTTGGCGAAAAAGAAGTACTTGATGAAGAAACAATTCATCTTTTGGAAGACCTTGCAAAGCAGCTTGAATTTATGAACCAGTTAAAAACAATGGCTCTTGAATACGGTTGCGATATTTCTGTTCCGGCAACAAATGCAAAAGAGGCTGTTCAATGGCTTTACTTCGGTTATCTCGGCGCTATTAAAGAACAAAACGGTGCCGCAAACTCAATCGGCAGAATCGCTGAATTTATTGACTGTTATATTGAAAGAGATATGGCAGAGGGTGTTCTTGACGAAAAAGGCGCACAGGAACTTATTGATGACCTTGTTGTTAAGCTTCGTCTTGTTCGACATCTCAGAACTCCTGAATATAACGAGCTTTTCGCAGGCGACCCTGTTTGGGTAACTTGCTCATTAGGCGGCGTTACGGAAGACGGTAAGCACATGGTTTCAAAATCAAGTTTCCGTTTTCTTCAAACTCTTTATAATTTGGGCTCAAGTGCAGAACCTAACCTTACAGTTCTTTGGAGCCAAAAGCTTCCTCAGGGATTTAAAGATTTCTGCGCACAGGTTTCTATTGATACAGATTCAATTCAATATGAAAACGACGATGTAATGAGAAAAACTTACGGCGATGATTATGCTATTGCTTGTTGTGTATCTGCTATGAAAGAGGGCAAGCAAATGCAATTCTTCGGCGCAAGATGCAACCTTGCAAAAATTCTTCTTATGGCTCTTAACGGCGGTAAGGATGAAGTTCAGGGCGTTCAAATTGCACCTGAAAGCAAGCCGTTTGACGAGGCAGTGCTTAATTACGATGATGTTGTAAAGGCATACAAAGAATACCTTTCATGGATGGCTCGCCTTTATGTTAACACAATGAATGTTATTCATTATATGCATGATAAATATGCTTACGAAAGACTTATGATGAGCCTTCATGATACAAATGTTGAACGTCTTATGGCGTTTGGTGTTTCAGGCATGAGCGTTGCAGTTGACTCACTTTCAGCAATTAAATATGCAAAGGTTACGCCTGTTAAAGACGAAAGAGGTATTATTACAGGCTTTAAAACAGAGGGCGAATTCCCTAAATTCGGTAACGATGACGACCGTGTAGACAGCATTGCACAAAACCTTATGGAATTTTTCTATCAAGAACTTTGCAAAACTCCGGCTTACAGAGGCGCAAAGCATACACTTTCAATTCTTACAATTACATCAAATGTTATGTACGGTAAGAAAACAGGCGCAACACCTGACGGCAGAAATGCCGGCGAGCCTTTTGCTCCGGGTGCAAACCCAATGCACGGCAGAGATTGCGAGGGTGCGCTTGCTTCTCTTAACTCTGTTGCTAAGCTTAACTACGGTTGTTGCCAAGACGGTATTTCAAACACCTTCTCAATTACACCGGACACTTTGGGAACAGATATGGAAAACAGAGTAGAGCATTTAACAACAATGCTTGACGGCTATTTTGCACAGGATGCACATCATCTTAATGTAAATGTATTGAACAGGGAAAAACTTGTTGCCGCTATGAACGACCCAACACTTTACCCATCTCTTACAATTCGTGTAAGCGGTTATGCCGTTAACTTTAACAAGCTTACAAGACCGCAGCAGGAAGAAGTTATCAGCAGAACATTCCACACATCTATGTGATGTGCCATGGCTGTTGTTCATTCGTTTGAATCCCTTGCCGCATTAGATGGCGAGGGTTTAAGATATGCTGTTTATTTTACCGGTTGTCCACTTAGGTGCGTTTATTGCCATAATCCGGACACTTGGTTTGGCAACGGCACAGAATTTACGCCTGAAAAACTTGCCGCTAAAATAAAAAGGTATAAACCTTATTTTAAAAACGGCGGCGGTGCAACATTTTCCGGCGGCGAACCTTTGTTAAACGCCGATTTTATTAATGAAACGGCAGTTTATTTAAAAGATTACGGTATTGGTTATTGCCTTGATACATCCGGCAGTGTTCCGTTAACGGAAAGTGTTAAAAAGTGTATTGATAATTCGGATATGGTAATTCTTGATATAAAGTTTTACAATGCCGGCGATTATAAAAAATACACCGGCGGCAATTTTGATTATTTTGTTGCCGTTGGCAATTATTGCTCCCAAACAGGCAAGCGCCTTTGGCTGCGAACTGTTGTTGTGCCGGGAATTAATGACAGTGAAGAGGAAATAGAAAAATACGTTCGCTTCATTAAACAATTTAAATATGAAAAATACGAGCTTTTGGCTTTTCACACAATGGGATTTTTTAAGTATGAAAATCTTAATTTGAAAAATCCTTTAAAAGATGTGAAACCCCTTGAAAAATCAAGGCTTGCTCAACTTCAGGAATTTGCAAATTCTGTTGACAAATAAATACAAAATTATTATAATATCATTAACTTAATAAGTCAGGGGTGCTGTAAAAGGCTGAGATTATACCCTTCGAGCCGTACGTTAGTACGAACGGTAAAGGCTATATGTAATGTATATTCAGCCCCGTTTTATAACGGGGTTTTTCTTTTGGCTTACTAAGAATTTTTAAAGAAAGGAATTAAAAAAATGAAAGCAAGTGTTGCAATTCAGGTTTTGCCTAATGTGCAGGATGAGGACGAGCTTATTCGCATTGTGGATGAGGTTATCGCATACATAAAAAGCACAGGCTTAAACTGTTATGTAGGTCCTTTTGAAACAACTATTGAGGGCGAAAGCTACGACCAACTTATGGAAATTGTTGCAAATTGCCAAAAGGTTGCCATTAAAGCAGGATGCGACAGTGTAAGCGCTTATGTAAAAGTTGTTTACAATCCTGAGGGTGAGGTACTTACCATTGACAAAAAAGTTACAAAACATCACCAATAAAACAGCACCGCTTATTGCGGTTGCCGTAATAATTTTAATTTGGTTTTTCTGTTCCGACAGGGAAATTATTCCGGCATATATGTTGCCTTCTCCGGCAGATGTTGTAAAGGCGTTTGTTGATAATTTTTCTATTATGATGAAACAAGCGTCGGTTACATTGCAAGAGGCATGCTACGGTTTGCTTATAGGTATTGCACTGGCATTTATTGTGGCAACGCTTATGGATAGGTTTAATTTCCTTTACAAGGCACTTTACCCCATACTTGTTATAACACAAACAATTCCGACCATTGCCATTGCGCCGCTTTTGGTGCTGTGGATGGGATTCGGTATGGCACCCAAAATTACGCTTGTTGTTATTACAACGTTTTTCCCCATTGCCATCGGCTTGCTCGGCGGCTTTGAAGGGGTAGATAAGGACGCTGTAAATTTAATGCGTGCAATGGGTGCAAACAGGCTTCAAATTTTCAGGTATGTAAAATTGCCAAATGCAATTCCGTCTTTTTTCTCGGGCTTAAAGGTTTCTGCATCTTATGCTGTTGTGGGCGCTGTTATTTCCGAGTGGCTTGGCGGCTTTGAGGGACTTGGCGTGTATATGACCAGAGTTAAAAAAGCCTATGCATTTGATAAAATGTTTGCCGTTATCGTTTTCATTTCGGTAATCAGCTTACTGCTTATGGGGCTTGTTAATTTGCTGGAAAGGCTTGCAACCCCTTGGAAACATAAAAATCAAAAAGAAAAAATTTAAATTATTTTAGTAAAGATAAAAGGAACAATTATGAAAAATATTAAAAAAATTCTTGCCGTTGTTCTTGCTGCCGCTCTTGTTTTCAGCTTTGCGGCTTGCAGCAAGTCAAATAGCGACAGTAATGCCGAAAAAACAAAAATCACAGTTTGTCTTGATTGGACTCCAAACACAAACCACACAGGTATGTATGTAGCTCTTGCAAAAGGCTATTATGAAGCAGCAGGTCTTGATGTTTCTATTGTTCAGCCGCCTGAAAACGGTGCAACAGAGGCTTGCTCGGCAGGTCAGGCACAGTTTGCCGTTGACGCTCAAGATACACTTGCAGCTGCATTTACATCAGATACTCCTATGCAGGTAACAGCAGTTGCCGCTCTTATTCAGCACAATACCTCAGGTATTATCTCTTCAAAAGGTCAGGGTATGGACAAGCCGGCAGGACTTGCAGGCAAAACTTATCTTACTTGGGATTCACCTATTGAACTTGCAATGATGAAAAACGTTGTTGAAAATGACGGCGGTGATTGGGACAGTGTTACAAAAATTCCAAACACAGTTACAGACGAAGCACAGGATGTAAAGCAAAATCCCGACCATGCAATTTGGGTATTCTACGGCTGGGGCGGCATTAACGCTCAGGTAAATAATGTTGATGTTGATTTCTTCTATTTCAAAGATTTAAACAGCACATTTGATTACTACACACCTATTCTTATTGCAAATAACGATTTCCTTAACAGCAATCCGGATGCTGCCAAAGCATTCCTTGAAGCAACAAGAAAGGGTTATGAATATGCTATTCAAAATCCGGACGAAGCAGCACAAATTCTTATTGACGGCGATGAAACAGGCTCACTTAAAGGTTCTGAAGAACTTGTAAAAGCAAGTCAGGAATGGCTTGCAAACGAGTATATTGCAGACGCAAAACAGTGGGGCTACATTGAACCGGCTCGTTGGGACGGATTTTATGCTTGGCTTTATCAGGAAAACTTAATTACAAAAGAACTTCCGGCAGGAACAGGTTATTCAAACGATTATCTTCAATAATTATGGAAATTTTAAGGGCAGATAACATTTGTAAAAGCTACGGCGATAAGCAGGTGCTTGATAATGTTTCAATAAAATTAAATAAGGGTGAAATTGTTAGCTTGCTTGGCGTTTCCGGCGCAGGAAAAACAACGCTTTTTAATGTTTTGTCAGGTATTTGCAATGCTGATTCCGGCAACGTTTATTTAAACGGTCAGGATATTACGGGCAAACCCGGCAACATCAGTTATATGCTTCAAAAAGATTTGCTTTTTCCTTACCGCAAGGTTATTGATAATGTTTGTTTGCCGCTTATTTTAAACGGTGAAAGCAAGAAAAATGCCCGGGAAAAGGCACAGCCGCTGTTTTCTGTTTTTGATATAGAGGGTACTGAGTATAAGTATCCTGACCAGCTTTCAGGCGGAATGAGGCAAAGAGCGGCTCTTTTGAGAACTTATCTTTCTTCAAAGGGCGTTGCGCTTCTTGATGAACCTTTTTCGGCGCTTGATACCATAACAAGAACTAAAATTCATAAGTGGTATCTTGATGTTATGGGGCAAATTGATTTGTCTACTGTTTTTATTACTCATGATATTGACGAAGCTATTTTGCTGTCAGACAGGGTTTATATTCTTGCAGGCTCGCCGGGTAAAATCAGTAACGAAATTGTTATTGATGTTAAAAAGCCACGTGCCGACGATTTTAATCTTTCAAATGAATTTCTTGCTTATAAGCGAAAAATTGTTGAATTAATGCATTTGAATTAAATTTACACCCCTCTTTGTTTTTACAAAGAGGGGTGTTTTGTTTTATATTGCAATGAAAGGTAAAGTATGTTAGTATATTTTAGCAATTTTGTAAAGGTGCTTTTATTATGAAATCATTTGTGAAAAAAGATAAAAAGAAAAAAATTTGGTGGCAAAATTAATTATTTTCATTGTTGTTTTGGCAGTGATTTGGCTGATTTTTCATTTTGCGTTTAAATATTTCAGCGGCGTTGTTGTTGAAAATTTAAGTTCTATTGCAGAAAGCGAAAGTTATATTGAAAAGGGTAATGATAAAATTGCTCTTGGCACATATTATGAAAATATTGATTATTTGCTTGATGAAAGCGTAAAACTTTCCGCTTATGCTTACGACCCGGAAAATGAAGACGAAAGCAGATTTGGGGAAATTCAGGCAATGGGTTATTCAAACGTAATGCATTATGACAATAAGCCTTCACAATTATATAAATCATTGGCAAAGAAAAATAAAAATGCGGCAGTTATGTTGTCTCCTGTTAACGCAACAGTTGCAACTAAACCGCTTGATGACGGAAATGTTTTAATTGCAATCGCATTCAAAGGCACTGATTCTTCAAATATAAACGACGCTCTTTCCGATATGTATAAAGCTGTTGATAAAAACGGATTTCATAAAGGTTTTATGTTTAACGCTCAGCAGTTTGACAAAAAATCAGAGGATATAGTGTTTGATTTAAACGGCGAAAAGGTTAATTTAAAGCAGATTGTAAGCGAGGCGGTTAATCCGAATTGCAAATATAAAATTCTTGTAACGGGTCATTCTTTGGGTGCCGCTGTGGCTGATATTTATTCCGGATATATTTTAAAAAATCACGGCGTTGATTCTTCAAATGTTGTAACAATCACTTATGGTACACCGAAAAGCTGCTCTGCAAGCTATAAATATACAGATAATAACATTATTAATGTTATAAACACAGATGATATGGTTCCTACAATCGGTTCGGAAAATCACCTTGGAACTTGCCTTTATTTCACTCCTACAGACGATTTTCGCAAGTCAAATTACGGCGAATATTATGTTGAAACAAATGCTTATAATTCTTACAGTGATATTTTAAGTTCCGTTCGTTCAAATCTTATTGCTCATAATTTGTATGCAAGCTATATGCCGGTAACACAGGAAATTAAAAATAATCATTCAAATTATTTTGTTGAAAAATAGTTTTTAGGGGAGAATATGGAGTTTTACGAGTTTTTTGAAAAAATAGTGGGATACATACCTGAAGAATTTGAACATTTAAAAAATATTTGCGAGTGCATTTTGCCTTGGCTTTTTGGCGGCTTTACATTGGCAACAAGCTTTGTCGGGCATTTTATGCATAAAGTGTGGAATATATTTTTCTTTTTCGGCATTGGTGTTTTGTGCCGTTGTTTATAATTTTTGTGTGGCTTCAACCGGCAGGATTTTGGTTTTGGCTTGTTGTTGCGTTGTGTGTCGGCATTGGTGTTTTGTGCGCTGTTTATTCCCATCATTTGCATAAAACAAAGTTGTTTATAACAACGTTTTTAATGGTTTACATTGCTGTTTCCGGTTATATTTTGGGCTTGGGAAAGTTTATTGCTGTTTTGGTAGGCTTGGTTATTGCAGTTGTCGCCGCCGTTTTAAGTATAAAATATAAGTATATAATGGTAATTATTACAACTTCATTTACCGGCTCAATGATGTTTTGGAAAATGATTGAAAATAAATTTGCGGCAAACCATATTTTAATTTTAATTGTAACTGCAATTATGGGCGTGGCAGGACTTGCCGTTCAATGCATTGTGGAAAAGAATGAGCTTAAAGAATCGTACGAGCATATGAAGGAAAACGGTAAAAAAGCAAAGAAAATTAAAAATAAAATATCAAGTAAAAGTAATTCTAAATAAAAAACAAAAGGACTTGTTCGGCTGAACAAGTCCTTTATTTTAAGTGTATTAAAATGATTAAGCGTTAAGTGCTTCTTCAACTGCAACTGCTGTTGCAACTGTTGCGCCTACCATTGGGTTGTTACCCATACCGATAAGACCCATCATTTCAACGTGAGCAGGAACTGAAGAAGAACCTGCAAACTGAGCGTCGCCGTGCATTCTGCCCATAGAGTCTGTTAAACCGTATGAAGCAGGACCTGCGCCCATATTATCCGGGTGAAGTGTACGGCCTGTGCCGCCGCCTGATGCAACAGAGAAGTACTTTTTGTCGTTTTCAAGAGCCCATTTTTTATATGTGCCTGCAACAAGGTGCTGGAAACGTGTTGGGTTTGTTGAGTTACCTGTAATAGAAACGTCAACGCCCTCAGCTTTCATAATTGCAACGCCTTCAAGAACGTCGTTTGCACCGTAGCATTTAACAGCAGCTCTTTCGCCGTCTGAAAATGCCTTTGTTTCAATAACGTTAAGTTCGCCTGTGTAAAAATCATAGTCTGTTTTTACATAAGTGAAGCCGTTGATTCTTGAAATGATATATGCAGCGTCTTTGCCAAGACCGTTAAGAATAACACGAAGAGGTTCTTTACGAACTTTGTTTGCTGTTCTTGCAATACCGATTGCACCTTCTGCAGCTGCGAAAGATTCGTGACCTGCAAGGAATGCAAAGCATTTTGTTTCTTCTGAAAGAAGACGAGCGCCCAAGTTACCGTGACCAAGACCAACATTTCTTTGCTCTGCAACAGAACCGGGAATACAGAAAGCCTGTAAACCAACGCCGATTTTTTCAGCTGCTTCTGAAGCTGATTTAACGCCGCTCTTAATTGCAACTGCAGCGCCTAATGTGTATGCCCAGCTTGCATTGTCAAATGCGATTGGCTGAACGCCTTTAACGATAGCATCAACATCAATGCCCTTTGATAAACATAAATCTCTTGCTTCTTCAAGACTTGAAAGACCGTATTCTGCAAGACATTTTTCGATTTTGGCAATTCTTCTTTCCTTGCCTTCAAATTTTACATCATTTGCCATTTTACAATCCTCCTTATCTTATTCTTCACGAGGGTCGATATATTTTGCAGCATTTGCAAAACGACCGTAGTTGCCGATGTTTGCTTCATAAGCTTCGTTAGGTGTTTTACCGTGGCGAATATCTTCAAGCATTTTACCGAGTTTAACGAATTCGTAGCCGATAACTTCGCCTTCTTCGTCAAGAGCCATACGTGTTACATAGCCTTCTGCCATTTCCATATAGCGAACACCTTTAAGCTTTGTTGAGAACATTGTGCCAACCTGGCTTCTTAAACCTTTACCTAAATCTTCAAGAGCTGCGCCGACAACAAGGCCGCCTTCTGAAAATGCAGACTGTGAACGACCGTAAGCAAGCTGCTTAAAGATTTCTCTCATAGCAACGTTAATAGCGTCGCAAACAAGGTCTGTGTTAAGGCATTCAAGAAGAGTTTTGCCCGGAAGAATTTCTGCTGCCATAGCTGCAGAGTGAGTCATACCTGAACAACCGATTGTTTCAACAAGTGCCTCTTCAACAATACCGTCTTTAACATTAAGGCTGATTTTACATGCGCCCTGCTGTGGTGCGCACCAGCCGATACCGTGTGAAAATCCGCTGATATCGCTGATTTGATAAGATTTTACCCATTTTCCTTCTTCAGGAATAGGAGCAGGACCGTGATGCGGACCTTTTTTAACGGTACACATCTGTTCAACTTCGTTTGAATAAACCATTTTTAATACTCCTTCTTAATTTAATAATTATTAAAAATTACCATTGCTTATTATAACCAATAACCGCTGCTTCTTCAAGAGTTATGTAATAAAATTTGTTATATTTTATCTTTTTTGGTCATTTACTTGCAAGCATTTGTGCAAATTGATATAATAAATTATAACTTGATGATTAAAGGGTGATGATTTATGAAAATAAAAAGCGGTTTTGCAAAAAGAAATATTGCCGGTTCGGAAATCGTTGTGCCTGTAGGCAAAGCGGCAACCGAATTTAACGGAATGATAACTTTAAACGGCACAGGCAGTTTCTTTTGGGATTGTCTTAAAGATGATATTACAAAGGAACAGCTGTTAAACAAAGTTCTTGAAACATATGATGTTACGGAAGAACTTGCAAAAAAAGATATAGATAATTTTATTGATATGCTTCGCAAAAACAATCTTTTGGAAGAGTAAAAAAGCAAAGACTGCATTAGATTTAATGCAGTCTTTTTATTATGCCTTTTTTTAATTTTATTATGCTTGATGTTAAAAATTAGTTTCGTTAATTTTGTTTACCAGCTTTTCTGTGGGAAAGTCGCAGTAAATTGTGCCGTAATAAAAGTTTTTATTAAGAGGATATTTAAGAAATTCGCCGTTAATATAGCTTGCGTTGTTTTTTGGTCCCTTTAATCCGCCTGCCGTGGAAAGGTAATTAATTATGTATTCGCCGTTGAATTCGCCGGCAGTGTTTAAAAATGGTAAAATGCATTCGCTCCAACGGGGAATCGGTTTGTATTTAAATCTGTCTTGCACAATAAATTCCATGCTGTGTTCGCCGCCTGTTGTAAGCGGCAACGGATGCGGTTCGGCAGTAACCTGTTCTTGCCATGCGGAAAAATCAATGCCTGTATTTTGCGGCGTATATTCATTTTTTTGTGCCATTTTACAGCGGCGTATCAAAATAATTTTTCCTCTTGCCTCGCCTAATTGGGGCGCCCTGTTTTCCGCAAACCATTTGCCAAGGTTGCCTTTTAAATATTTGTTAAACAGCAGGTCGAAACATTCTTCGTTATTATCTCCGTAGTCGTTTTTGAATTGAAAAATGATGGTTTCGCTTGGGTTTTCATTTAAAAATTTATAGCAATAATCAAGCACCTTTTGCAAATCCATTTGACCTGTTTTTCGGCTTTTTTCGGCAAATGTTTTTGCCATACCGTGCACCGTAACAAGTCTGCCGTTTTTAGATGCAACTCTTATATCCAAGGCACGAATGCCCAAATTTAATTGTTCGTATATGTTTTTATTTTGGCATTGAAAAAAATGAGGAATTTGTACAAATTGTGTAACACAATCGTGAGTTCCGCATAAATTCAGTTTAAAAACATCAATGTCGTTTGGCAAATTTTTCATCCAATTTTTACCGCTTAATTTCATAAACATCACCCCAATGCCATTATATCATAAAAAAATAATACTTCAACAAAAACAGTGTTGACAATGAAATATAACAGTGTTATACTACAGACGATGTAACAGTGTTATATGAGGTGCTGAAATGGCAAATGAAAATTCGGAAACATTAAACAAAATTGTTGCGGCAGGTAAAGCGGAATTTCTTGAAAAAGGCTTTAAATCCGCTTCGCTTCGCAATATTGTAAAAAATGCAGGTGTAACAACAGGTGCGTTTTACGGCTATTTTTCCGGCAAAGAGGCACTTTTTGCCGCTATTGTTGAGGAGCATGCCGCCGCCGTTATGAAAATATTTACAACAGCCCAAGAAGATTTTGTTAATTTGCCAAAGGATGTGCAGGTTAACCATATGGGCGTTGAAAGTAAAAACAGTTTAAATTTGATTATAGATTATGTTTATGAACATTATGATGAGTTTAAACTTATAATTTGCAGTTCCGAAGGCACTCCTTATGAAAATTTTATTCATAATATGGTTGAAATAGAGGTGGAGCAAACGTTTGCCTTTATTGATGTTCTTCACAGTACAGGTAAAAATGTGCCTGTTATAGAAAAAGAAGTTTGCCATATGATTGTAAGCGGAATGTTTTCCGGCATGTTTGAATTAATAGTTCACGATATGGCAAAGGAAAATGCTCACAAATACATTTCTCAATTTCAAGATTTTTATATTGCCGGTTGGTCAAAAATTTTAGGAATTTAATTCCTTTAATTTTTACATACAAGTTAGTCGAAACTAACTATTAATTATAAGGAGGATTTATATGGAAAAGAAAAAAGAATCAAGCTTGCAAAGGCTTATGGCATATGCAGGAAATTATAAATATTTTACATATGCTTCTTGGCTTTTAAGCGCAGTCAGTGCGGCGTTTGCACTTGTTCCGTTTTATTATTTGTGGAAAATAATAAAAGAAGTGCTTGATGTTATGCCGAATTTTGAAAACGCCGTGGGAATAGTTAAAAACGGCTGGTTAGCAGTGCTTTTTGCGGCGCTTTCAATGGTAATTTATATCGGTGGGCTTATGTGTTCCCACACGGCGGCGTTTAGGGTTCAGGCAAATTTAAGAAAATCCATGATGCATCATATAGCCGCTTTACCAATGGGCGAAATTGAAAAAATAGGCAGCGGTAAGCTTAGAAAAACAGTAAACGATTGTTCTGCTTCAACGGAAACATACCTTGCTCACCAACTGCCGGATTCGGTAGGTTCTGTAATTACGCCAATGGGGTTGTTGCTGTTTTTATTTATTTTCGATTGGCGTTTTGGGCTTCTTTCACTTGTTCCCGTTGCTGTTTCATTTATTATTATGATGTCGTTTATGACGGGCAAAAATTTAAAGGTTAAAATGCAGGAGTATCAAAACGCACTTGATGATATTTCTAATCAGGCTGTGGAATATATTCGCGGAATACCGGTTGTAAAAACATTCGGTCAAAGTATTTTCAGCTTTAAAAAATTTAAAGAATCTATAGACCGTTACAGCAGTTGGGCAATATCTTACACAAAAAGTCTGCGTATTCCAATGGCGCTTTACACCACTCTTATAAATTCCGTTTTTGCATTTATAATCGGCGGCGGTATGGCATTGTCAAAAGGTGAAATAACAAACAAAATTATTTTGGATGTTTTGTTTTACATAATAATAACGCCTGTTTTAACTGTTACAATGACAAAAATTATGTTTCAAAGCGAAAATAAAATGCTTGTTGAAGATGCACTTACAAGAATAGACGGTGTGTTGAATATTAATCCTTTGCCTGTGGAAAACAGCGAAAAGAAATTAAACGGCGCAGATGTTGAATTTAAAAATGTAAGCTACAGTTATGACGGTGAAAATAAGGCTGTAAACGATGTGTCATTTAAAATTAACAGCGGAAAAACCGTTGCGTTTGTAGGTGCGTCGGGCAGCGGTAAAACAACAGTTGCAAATCTTATAACACGTTTTATAGATGCAGATTCAGGCGAAGTTCTTGTTGGCGGCGTTAATGTTAAAAATATTGAAAAAGAAGAATTAATGAATAAAGTGTCGTTTGTTTTTCAAAACAGCAGGCTTATTAAAGCGTCTATTGCCGAAAATGTGCGTTTGGCAAAGCCTAATGCAACCGATGATGAGGTTTTACAGGCACTTGAAACAGCGCAATGCGGCGATATTATAATCAAATTCCCACAGGGTATAAATACTGTAATCGGCACAAAGGGAGTTTACCTTTCAGGTGGGGAAGCACAGCGAATTGCCATTGCCCGTGCAGTTTTAAAAAATTCACCTATTGTTATTCTTGATGAGGCAACGGCATTTGCCGACCCTGATAATGAAATTAAGGTTCAGCAGGCATTAACAGAACTTTCAAAGGGCAAAACGGTTGTAATGATTGCTCACCGTCTTTCAACAGTTGCAAATGCAGACTGTATTTATGTGCTTGATAACGGCAAAATCGCAGAACATGGAACAGGCAGAGAACTTGCAGAAAAAGGCGGTATTTTTGCCAAAATGTTTAAAGATTACTTAACATCCGTTAATTGGAAGGTTGCAAAGGAGGATAGCCATGATTGAAAAATTAATGCATAAATATGCTCTTTCACGCAGGGGTGCAAAAGATTTGGTTAAAGGCGTTATTGCCTGCACTCTTCAGGATATTGCGTTTATGTTTCCCGTTACGGTAATTTACTTTTTCGTAAAGGATATGCTTTCCGGTTCATTGCAAGGCAAAGGGCTTGTTTATATTTTGTGTTCTTTATTATGTCTTGTTTTAATTTTCGGCATAACATATTTTCAATATAATTCTACTTTTCTTGCAACTTATGTTGAAACCGGCACACGAAGAATAACATTGGCAGAGAAGTTAAGAAAAATTCCTCTTTCATATTTTTCCAAAAAGGATTTTGCGGATTTAACAAATACAATAATGGATGACTGTACTGTTCTTGAAACGGCGTTTTCTCATTTTATTCCGCCGTTTGCAGGCTCACTTATTTCTACCGTGATTATTGCAATTTCACTTTTCTTTTTTGATTTTAAAATGGCAATAGCGGCACTTTGGGTTTTGCCTGTTTCGTTTATTATTGTAGGTTCATCTTCAAAGGTGCAGGAAAAATTAGGTCAAAAAGCAATGGCGGCTAAAATTGCTTGTGCAGACGGAATTCAGGAATGTATAGACACTATGCAGGACTTGAAATCAAATAATGCCGAGGGTGAATATTTAAAAGGTCTTGATAAAAAAATAGACGCTGTTGAGCACAGAGCAATAGTCAGTGAATTCGGCACGGCGGCATTTGTTGCCTCGGCACAGCTGATTTTGAAATTAGGTATTGCCACTACGGCTCTTGCAGGTTCGGCATTGCTGATTAAAGGCAAACTTGACGTTATAACATTTTTTGTTTTTATGTTGCTTGTTTCAAGGCTTTATGACCCAATGCAAGCGTCGCTTCAAAATTTGGCGGCTATAATAAGCACACGCACAAATGTTAAAAGAATGAATGAAATTCTTGACCATGATGTGCAATCCGGAACAACGAATTTATCAAATAACGGCTATGATATTAAATTTGAAAACGTAGGCTTTTCATATGCAGGCGGCGAAACCGTGCTTTCAAATGTTTCATTTGTGGCAAAACAGGGCGAGATAACGGCACTTGTAGGTCCTTCCGGCGGAGGCAAAACAACTGTTTCACGCCTTGCTGCACGTTTTTGGGATGCAGACAAAGGCAAAATCACCGTTGGCGGTATGGATGTTTCAAATGCCGAGCCTGAGGCATTGCTGGGTATGTATTCAATAGTTTTTCAGGACGTTACACTGTTTAACAGTTCTGTCTTGGAAAATATTCGTCTTGGTAAAAAAGATGCTACGGATGAAGAAGTTTTAGCGGCGGCAAAGCTGGCAAACTGTGATGAATTTGCTTTAAAGTTGCCAAATGGTTATAACACGGAAATAGGTGAAAACGGCTGTAATTTATCAGGCGGTGAAAGACAACGAATTTCCATTGCCCGTGCATTTTTGAAAAACGCACCCATAATATTGCTTGACGAGGCAACTGCTTCTCTTGATGTGGAAAACGAAACTTTAATTCAAACGGCACTTTCAAGGCTTATTAAAGATAAAACTGTTGTTGTTATCGCTCATAGAATGAGAACCGTTGCTGCTGCGGATAAAATTGTTGTTCTTGCAAACGGCGTTGTTGCCGAGCTGGGAACGCCTGCACAGCTTATGGAAAGCGGCGGTATTTTCAAGCATATGGTTGAACTGCAAACAAAATCTCAAAATTGGACTATTGCGTAGACAGATGTTCAGATATAAAAAAGCACCCTTGCTTCCTTTTGGAAACAAGGGTGTATTTGTTTTTTTAAAAGTCTTCGGGCTTGTATTTCTCTTTACCCTCGGGTGTATCTCGGTAATATTGGGTAAACGGCTTAAAGCGTTGCTGTTCTTCCCAAATTTCTTTTGCTTTCGGTGCCCATTCTGCTGCATATTTGTCGCACTTTGCACATAGTGCATCTGCAGTTTCTTCGTGCAGCATATTTGTTGATTTTGCGCCGCAGCGTTTTACCATTTTGCGCAATGCCTGTGGATTTTCAAGCATTGGGCAGGGGCGAAGCATATTGTCGTTAAAAGGCTGACCGTGGTAGTATTCTTTAAACAACGGTGAGTTTAATGCTTCAAGAACAGATTTTTCTTTTAAGTTTGTGTTTGAATAGTGAATAAACACGCAAGGTTCTGCATATCCGTCGGAATTAACGTGAAAATAGTTTCTGCCGCCGGCAATACAGCCGCCCACAAATTCTGCATCGTTTTGAAAATCAACAGTAAATATAGGTTTGCCTGTTTTACTGTTTCTTTTTTCTCTTATGCTGCGGTAAACGTGTTCACGCTGTTCGGGTGTTAAAAGCAAATCGGTGTCTGCGTCGTTGCCAATGGGCATATAGTGAAAATACCACATGTATTTTGCGCCCAAGTCAATCATTTTATCGTAAAATTCATCGCTTGTAACGGCTTCACAGTTTTTACTTGTGTAGCAAACAGAAGTGCCGAAAAGGCAACCGTGCTTTTTCAGCATTTTCATTGCGTTAACGGTTTTTTGGTAAATTCCGTCGCCCCTTCTGTCGTCGTTAGTTTCCTCACTTCCCTCAATGGAAAGGGCAAGTGCAAAGTTGCCGCATTCAACTAAACTTTCACAAAATGCGTCATCAATCAGCGTGCTGTTTGTAAATGCTAAAAAAATGCAATCTTGGTTTTCTTTTGCCAAGGTTATTAAATCATTTTTTCTTATAAGCGGCTCGCCGCCTGTATACATAAAAAAGTGGGTTCCAAGTGCTTTGCTTTCTCTAATGATTTTGCGCATTTCATCAAGGGTAAGGTTTGATTTATGACCGTATTCGGCAGCCCAGCAGCCTTTGCATTTTAAATTGCAGGCAGATGTGGGGTCCATTAAAACAACCCAAGGAATATTGCATTTTAATTTTTCACGGTTTTTTCTTAATGTGGATGTGCCGTCAAGTCCTGCGTCAATGGCAAAAGTTAACGCCGCCTTTGAAAAAACTTTTGGGTTAATGTCTTTTAATCCGTTAAAAAGGTAAGTGTGCCAAATATTACTTTCGTCGGAAATAATTTCTATAGGCTTTGTAAATGTGCTTTCAGGGTACATTGAGCCTGCAAATTTTTTCCCTATTTTAACAAGTTTAAGCATGTTTTTTTGCGGATTTTTATAAACATATTTAATTAATTGCTTTCCTATCGGATGAAGTAATTTGCTTCTTACTGATGCCATTTTTCGCCTTTCTTTTACATGGTTTCCGGAACGGAGATTTTAAGCATGGTTAATATGTTTTTAATAGTATCTTTAACTGCTGTGCAAAGGTAAAGTCTTGCCTGCATTAAGTTTTCATCTTCTGTCATAACCCTGTGAGCATTGTAAAATTTATGGAACAATGTGGCAAGTTCAACAACATAGTGTGTAATTTTTGCCGGGTCATATGCTTTTGCAGAAGCAATAATTTCGTCTGTAAGTCCTGCCAAATGGGCAATAAGTTCTTTTTCTTCGTCGGAATTAAGAAGTGCCAACTGGCTGTCTGTAGGAGTTTTCAGAGTAACGCCTTGGTCTTGTGCTTTTTTAAGAATAGAGCATATTCTTGCATGAGCATATTGAACATAGTAAACAGGGTTTTGGCTTGTTTCCTGTGCCGCAAGGTCAAGGTCAAAATCAAAGTGAGAGTTGGGCTCACGCAAGTTAAAGAAAAATCTTGCCGCATCAATAGGCACTTCTTCAAGAAGCGTGGTTAATGTAATAGCTTTTCCGGAGCGCTTTGACAGTTTAATTGTTTCACCGTCTCTTACAAGCCTTACCATTTGCATAATAACGGCGTCAAGCCTTGAAGCGTCAAGTCCCAGCGCAGTTAAAGCGGCTTTCATTCTCGGCACATAACCGTGGTGGTCTGCGCCCAAAACGTCTATTGCCTTGTCATAGCCTCTTGTAACAAGTTTGTTATAATGATATGCAATATCCGGCACGATGTATGTGGGCAATCCGTTGGCACGAACAAGAACTATGTCTTTTTCGTTTCCGAATTCCGACGCTTTAAACCAAAGCGCACCGTCTTGTTCATATGTTACGCCCAATTCGTTAAATTTATCAATAATTGCTTTAACAGAACCGTCGTTATGAAGTGTGCTTTCTTTAAACCATCTGTCGTATTTAATTCTGTATTCAAGCAAATCATGCTCTAATCCGGCAATGTTTTTAGGCAATGCAAAATCAACAAGGGCTTTTCTTCTTTCTTCGCTTGTTGATTCCACAAATTTGTCGCCGTATTCTGCCGCAAAATTCTTTGCATGGTTTGTAATGTCTGCGCCGTGGTATGCATCCTCAGGCATTTCAATTCCTTCTTTGTAAAGTTGAAGGTATCTTACTTCAAGCGAGGTTGCAAATTTTTCAATTTGGTTGCCGGCATCGTTAACATAAAATTCTCTGCTGACTTCGTATCCTGCCCACTGTAAAACAGACGCAAGGCAGTCGCCTATTGCACCGCCGCGGGCGTTGCCTATATGCATAGGTCCCGTTGGGTTTGCCGAAACAAATTCAACAAGCACTTTTTTGCCCTTGCCGTAATCTGATTTGCCGTAATTTTCACCTTTTGCCATAACATCTTTAACAATTTCGGAATAATATTGCTGAGAAAGGAAGAAGTTCAAAAATCCCGGTCCGGCAATTTCAACTTTTTCAAATAAAGTGTCTGTTAAATCAAGGTTGTTAACAATAATTTGAGCAATATCACGAGGCGATTTTTTAAATGTTTTTGCACTTGCAAGTGCCGCATTTGCCGAAAAATCACCGTTTGCGCTGTTTGCCGGCTTTTCAATGTTAAATCCCGGAATCGGCTCTGCCGGCAATGTTTCGTCGGCAACAGCTCTGCCAAGGGCATCCATAATTTTTTCTTTAAGTTGCTTTTGTGTTTCCTGAACTAATAAAGACATTTTTTCTTTACACAGCCTTTCCGGCTACAATAAAATGAACCCTGCTTTGTGTAGCCCTGCAAAACAGGTGAAAATTCAGTTAATTGGTTTTTGTAACGGCGTATTCTATTTTAACCGAGTTTATTGAAGAAACGGCGCCGTTAATATCAATATCATAACCAAAGTAAAAACTGCCTTCGTTTTCACTTGCGTTAATTTCAATTTCTTTGCCGTAAATTCCCATTAAAATATCGCCGTACGGCGTGGTGTAATTGCATAAATTCCTGCTTGCCTTTTCTATGGAAAGGCAGCTGCCGCCGCTGCTTGTGCTTCTTGTCATTTCAACAAAGGAACCGTCCTTTTGGATTCGCAGGTTAACTTTAACGGGCTTTGCAGGCGGTTCCGGCTGTTCGTTGTACCTAATTATGTATGCCGCACCGTCATCACGCATTGTGCCAACCGTTGTAAGCTCAATTTTATCTTTTTCGGCGTCAAACTGTTGCACGCCTGTTATGTTTAAAACAACCTTTTGCATATTTTATTCAGCCTTTGCTACTTCAACAACCGAAACGTTGTTTGAAATGTCAATTCCAAGCAAATTTTTTGCTATTGAAGAAAAGTTTTGTGCTTTGTCGGAAACAAAATATTTGATTGTTCCCTTTCTGTTTTCTTCGTTTTTAATGTTTAAATCTTTAAGCGTTTGCTCTGCTTCAAGCGCAGCTTCGTACCCGTTGTCTATTAATGTTATTCCGTTGCCGCAAACGCTTTGAATTATTGGCGCCAAATGGGGAAAATGTGTACAGCCCAATATTATCGTGTCTGCTCCCTGTGTCAAAATAGGGGCAAGGTAACGCTTAATAATTTCACGTGAAATGGAATCGTCTTCATCTATCCAATTATTTTCAACCAGGGTAACAAGAACAGGGCAGGAAACGCCTAATATTTCTGCGTTTGGCAAAAGTTTTTTAACTTCTTTTGAATATGCGCCACTGTTAATTGTGGCTGCTGTTGCCATGATTCCTATTTTTCCGTTTTTTGTTGCTTTTGCAGCTTCTCTTGCCGCAGGCTTAACAACGCCTATAAAAGGCTCTTTAAGATTTGATGTGGCGTTAACCGCAACGGAAGAAACCGTGCCGCATGCCGCTATAATAAGCTTGCAGTCAAATTGCTCTAAAAATGCAATGTCTTCCGACGCAAATTTTTCAATGGCTTTTGCACTTCGTGAACCGTATGGCACACGCTGTGTGTCGCCAAAATAGATAATGTCTTCGTTTGGCATTTTTGTTAAAACCGCTTTAACGGTGGATAAACCGCCAAGACCGGAGTCGAAAATTCCTATGGGTCTTTTGTCCATTAAATTTTGCCTCCTCTTTCAATGGCAAGGTCTATAAGTTTGTCAATTAATTCGCTGTAAGAAACGCCAACTGCTTCAAAAAGCTTTGGGTACATACTGATAGGCGTTTGACCCGGAATGGTGTTTACTTCGTTCAGTAAAACTTTTCCGCTGCTTTTGTCTACAAAAAAGTCAACCCTTGAAAGACCTTCGCATCCCAGTGCCTTGTATGCATGCAAAGCGGCTTCTCTAACTTCGTCACGTTTTTCTTTCGGCAGGTTTGCCGGAATAACTGTTTGCGATTGTGGGTTGTTGTATTTTGCGTCAAAATCATAAAAATCTGCGGCTGCCAAAACCTCGCCCACTTCTGCGGCAACAGGTTCGTCGTTGCCTAAAACGGCACATTCAACTTCAAATCCGTTTATAAATTCTTCAAGAATAACTTTTTTGTCTTCCGCAAAGGCAATTTCAAATCCCTTTTCAAGTTCTTCCTTGTTTGTTGCTTTTGAAATGCCTACAGATGAACCTGCGTTTGCAGGCTTAACAAAAATAGGGAATCCAAGTTTGTTTATTGCCTTTTCAATGCAATCGGTTTTGTTTTTTGCGTAGTCATATTTTGTAAAAGCACACCATTTTGCTTGGTTAATTCCCACAGCGTCGCAAACTGCGTTTGCAACTCCTTTGTCCATACAAACGCCGGATGATGTGGAATCACAGCCTACAAACGGAATTTGTGCAAGCTGAAGCAAGCCTTGCATTGTGCCATCCTCGCCGTTTTTGCCGTGCAAAACAGGAAAAACAACATCTGTGTAAATTGTTTTTCCGTCTTCAGTAACTATGCCGTGTACCGAAGTGTCGGGGCTGATAAATGCTTTTTTAAGGCTTTTGGATTCAAGCCATTTATCTTCCGGCAAAAGATTAATGTCATCGTCAAACAAAAACCATTCGCCGCTTTTTGTAATGCCCAGTAAAACAATGTTGTATTTTTCTTTATCTATATTTGAAATAATTCCTTTTGCGGAAACAGTGCTTATATCATGTTCTGATGACACGCCGCCAAAAAGAATTGCAACTGTTTTTTTGCTCATTTACGGTTCGCCTCCAATGTATTCGTAATATTGTATCATATTAAAATCATTAATTCAACAGCATTGTTAAGTTATATTTTAAAAATATATGATGACAAACGGCAGTTTAGGTGTTATAATGTTAAGGACATTTTTATAAGTAAATTTTAGAAACATTTTTGTTTCGTTTTGTGGGAGATAAATTATGGAATTATCACAGGCATATCAGCTTATTGAAAAACAACTTGAGCCTACGGTTAAGGAATTGGGATTTTCAAAAATGAAAACAGAGGATTCCGTTATGGCATTTAAGGGAAATAAGGGACTTTTCCGTGTTACGCATGACGGAAGTTCAAACATTTTAACCTTTGAATGTGCTTATGACGATAAGGGCGAAGATACGGAATTTAACACAATTTCAAAATCACTTTTTGACTTAAATGTTGTAGATGAAAAAGATTGTAAATCCGCCGCAAACGAGGTTTCGGATGAAATTCGTTCTCTTTTTGCCACAAAGAAAAAGGTGGATTTGGACAAGGTTAAAATGCCAAAGGCAGTTTCAAAGTCAAAGGCTAAAAACGGTACTGTAAGCTACGATGTGGCTTCTCTTGCAAACCGTTTCGGCACACTTTATCCGCAGTTTAAGGATGATATTAAAAGAAATATGGTTGAATACGGTGAATTTTTGCCGGAAGAATTTTTTATAACTATAGGCAACCCTTTTATTTTGGATATTATCCAAAACGGCACGGAACAGGAACAGAAAAAGCTGTTTAAACTTCTTGGCGAAATTTATGAAGACGGCACAAATGAGGTACAGGATGTTATTGGTGTAACAATTTTGGGCGAAATGAAAAACGACCCTAAAATGATGGCGGTTGCCGATAAATATATGACGGAATATATGGCAGGCCCCGTGCATGAAGTTAATAAGCTTACTGCAAAAACAAACAGCAGGCTTATGAAAAAACTTAAAAACCCACCTGCATATAAGCCGAAAAAGAAAAAGTTTAATCCAATGGCAAACGCTTTGGGTCAGCAGTAAGCGAAGTTTTTGTTGATGAAAAGAGCTAAAAAAACATTTTTGCATAAGGCTGTGCTTTTGCCGCTTGCGGCAGGAATTTTGGCGGCTTGCACGTTTTTTGTTTTCGCACCTCTTATGCAGGAATCTTCAAGTTTGAAAAATCAAAGCTTTCAGGCGGCATATTTTGAGGAAAATTATACGCCTGTAAGTATTGAAGTCGGCGGCGAAAAATCTGTTGAAAAAAGTGATATGTCGTTAGATGATAACACGCAAATAGGTAATATTTCTGTCGGCGGTGCGGATTTGCCGCTTGTTTATAATGCTTCAAGCGTTAGTTGTGCAAGTGCGGTTTCTTTAAGCGCAAACGGCAGTTTGCCCGGCGAAAAAGGCAGTGCTTTTATTTACGGCAGTAATTCTGTTTTAAAAAATGTGGGCGGCTTAAAATCCGGCAGTGAGTTTAATGTTAATACTGCATACGGTTCTGCTGTTTTTGTTGTTAAAGATGTTTTTAAAGTGAAGGGCGAATATAACGTTTTTGCTTTAAAAAACCAAACACAACGTGGCGTTGTGCTTTATGCAGACGCTGATGACGGTGTGGGTATCTCCGATTATTATGATGTTGCGGTTGCCGAGATGAAATCCGGCACAACCGTTGAAGATTAGGGGGTGCCGATATGAGTTTGCAAAAATCCAGGTCGGTAATCAGCTGGTTGGCGTCGTTTTTACTTGCGCTGTGCATTGTAGGCGCTGTTTTTTCCACAGTTGTTGATTTAACTGTTGCCAATGCGGGTTTTATTGAAAAAGCGATTGTAAATTCAAAGGTGGTTTCGGAATGTGAAAATCAACTTGATTTGCAGCTTGGTGCTCTTTCAAAAAGAAGCGGTATTCCGGAAAGAGTGTTTGAAAATGTTAAAAAAGAGGTTAGTGTTAAAGAGGCGCTTGTCAGTTCTTTTGACGGCATTTACAATCATATAGAAAATAATTCAAAAAATGAACAGCGTGTGCAGTATTTTTATAATTTGTGCATTGAATATTTGGAAGGAAATAATATTTCCTACAGCAGTGAAAATGTTATGAACACTGCCGTTCTTGCCGCAGAGATTTACGAAAATTGCTGTGAATTTCATAATTTGGAATATTTGGTGGATGTTGCCGATTCCATAAGGGCAGACGTGCCCGTTGCAGTTTCAGGCTTTATTGTTTTGGGGCTTATTTTAAGCTCTGTGTTTTTCTTTTTATATTCAAACAAAAACCGCAGTTGTTCTTACGTTTATTCATCTTTAAGCGCCGCAGGTGTTTGCTTGGTTATAATCGGTGTAACAGGTGTTTTGTTTGCGTCCCGTGCAGGTATTGTGTTTGAACCGGCAGTTTATTTTTCTGCATTTAAAGATTTAATTAAAACCATGTTTATGTGGTTGTGTCTTTCAGGTGTTGTTCTTGCAGGCGGCGGCTTTGCCGGCAATGTTTTTGTTTATAAGCAGGAATTGAAGAAACGCAGAAAGGGTTAATATTTATTTATTCGAGGCGATTCGTCGCCTCGTTTTTGTTTTTGCATATATAAAATGAATATGAGTGACTGTATATTGTTAATTTTTTATCAATCTTTCGTGTTTTTTCACAAAGTTTCACTGTAACCATTGACAAAAAGTTGAATATCTTTATAATAGTAACCGTTACATTTAATTCAGTAAATTATTTTTGAAAGAAAAGAGAGGCATATATTATGGCACGAGTTTATAATTTCAGCGCAGGTCCTTCAACACTTCCTGTTTCCGTTCTTGAAAAAGCAGGTGCGGAAATTCTTGATTACAAGGGTTCAGGTCAATCTGTTATGGAAATGAGCCACAGGTCAAAGGTGTTTGATGATATTATTAAAGAAGCAGAGGCTCTTATGAGAGAGCTTTATAAAATTCCCGATAATTATAAAGTATTGTTTTTACAGGGCGGTGCTTCTGCACAGTTTTCTGCAATTCCGCTTAATTTTATGAACAAAAACGGCAAGGCAGACTATATTATTACGGGTCAGTGGGCTAAAAAGGCTTATCAGGAAGCACAAAAATACGGCGATGTAAAGGCTGTTGCTTCTTCGGCAGATAAAACTTTCAGTTATATTCCAAAAACAAAACCGTCGGATTTTCGTGATGATGCCGATTATGTTTATATTTGTATGAACAACACAATTTACGGCACTGTTTACAAGGAATTGCCGCCTGTCGGCGATAAGGTTCTTATTGCAGACGTTTCATCATGCGCTCTTTCCGAACCTCTTGACATCAGCAAGTTCGGCGTAGTTTATTTCGGCGCACAAAAAAATGTTGCTCCCGCAGGTCTTGTTGTTGTTATAGTTCGTGAAGACCTTTTGGGTAACGCACGTGATATTTGCCCTGTTATGATGGATTATAAAGTTCAGGCAGATGCAGATTCACTTTACAATACTCCCCCTTGCTGGACTATTTATATTTGTAAACTTGTTCTTGATTGGATTAAAGAGGAATTCGGTTCTCTTGATGCCATGAAGGCTCATAATGAGAAAAAAGCGAAAATTCTTTATGATTTCCTTGATTCAAGCAAAATGTTTAAAGGCACTGTTGTTCCTGAAGACCGTTCACTTATGAATGTTCCTTTTGTTACAGACAGCGACGAACTTAACGCTAAATTTATTAAAGAGGCAACAGAGGCAGGCTTTGTAAATCTTAAAGGCCACAGAACCGTTGGCGGTATGCGTGCGTCAATCTATAATGCAATGCCAATCGAGGGCGTTGAAAAACTTGTTGAATTTATGAAGAAATTTGAGGAGGAAAACAAATAATGTATAATATTAAAACATTAAATAAGATTTCCGACGTAGGTCTTTCAAAGTTCGGTAAAGATAAATATGTTTACGGCGATAATGTTGAAAATCCGGACGCTGTAATGGTTCGTTCCGCTTCAATGCATGATATGGAAATGCCTAAATCTCTTCTTGCCATTGCCAGAGCAGGTGCAGGCGTTAACAACATTCCTGTAGATGAATGTACAAAACAGGGAATTGTTGTGTTTAACACTCCCGGTGCAAATGCAAATGCGGTTAAAGAACTTGTTATTTGCGGTCTTTTACTTTCAAGCCGTAAAATTACAAGGGCTATTGATTGGTGCAAAACAATTAAAAACGACGAAAATGTAAGCAAAAGCGTTGAAAAAGGAAAATCCGCTTTTGCGGGTCCGGAAATAAAAGGCAAAACACTTGCTGTTATCGGTCTTGGCGCAATAGGCAGACTTGTTGCAAATGCGGCAGTGGATTTGGGCATGAATGTTATTGGCTATGACCCGTTTTTAAGCGAAATGGCAGCAGAAGCACTTAATAAATCCGTTGTTGTTAATAATAATCTTGACCAAGTTTTTCCTTTGGCAGATTATGTTACAGTTCATGTGCCGCTTACTCCCGACACAAAGGAAATGATTTGTGCCGCAAATATTGATAAAATGAAGGATACGGTAAGAATTTTAAATTTTGCCAGGGGCGACCTTGCAAATTCCGCAGACATTGTTGCCGCGCTTGAAGCAGGCAAAATTGCCGCTTATGTAACAGATTTTCCGTCTGCCGATTTAATAGATGTTGACGGAGTTGTAGCACTTCCTCATTTGGGTGCATCCACCCCTGAAAGTGAGGAAAACTGTGCGTCAATGGGTGCTTTGGAACTTATTGATTATCTTGAAAACGGTAACATTAAAAATTCTGTAAATATGCCTTATGTTGTTGCACCTAAAACAGGTGTGGCAAGAATTACGGTTATTCATAAAAACCAGCTTAATATGATTGCCACAATTACAGATACAATAAGTAAAGACGGCGTTAATATTGCAAATTTTGAAGATAAAAACCGTGGCGAAATCGCATACAGCATTATTGATGTTGATTCTGCTGTTTCCGCAAAAGTTGTTGAAGATATTAAAAATATCGGCGGCGTTGTAAGAGTAAGGGTTATTTGATTTTATAATGTTTAATTACGGCGGTTCCTTTAGGAGCCGCTCTGATTGTTGACAAAGTCCCTGAATCACGCCGATAAAAATAAATTAACCGATTTGAGCCTCCTTTGTGTAAAGGGAGGTGGCAACACGAAGTGTTGACGGAGGGATTGTAAAAGTGCCACAAATTCGGCGTTTGTGGCACTTTTGGCGTTTTTCGTTTTTTGCTCGCAAGCGGTACAATCGTACAGCAAAGTTCGCAAGAAAACGAAATTCAGAACCTTTTTCAACAGTCTTCAGCGTGTCGAAAATAGTTTTTCGACACGCTAAGCGGTTCCTTTAGGAACCGCTTATTTATTTGTGGGTAAAATACAAAATCTTTTCTTAATTAAAAAGCAGTGCTTATGCTTGACATTATTTATTTTGTTTGTTATAATACTCACTAATCTGCTTTAAAGTGGTGGGACTTTAAAGCGTGAAAGTAACGGCGCAGCCGACAAAGAGAGGTAATTAATATGGCACCCAGAAAAGGTAATATAATGTCTGTTCGTACAGATGTAAAAGTGCTCGACGCAACAATCAGAGACGGCGGTCTTTGTAATAATTTTGAATTTACAGATGAATTTGTTACCGAACTTTATAAAACCAACATTAAAAGCGGCGTTGACTATATGGAGTTTGGCTACAAGGCTTCTAAAAATTTGTTTGACCCTGAAAAATTCGGCAAGTGGAAGTTTTGTAATGAAGAAGATATAAGAGGCATTGTAGGCGATAATGTTTCAGATATGAAAATTGCGGTTATGGCAGATGTGGGCAGATGTGATTTTAAAGAGGATTTTCTTCCTAAATCAGAATCTGTGATTGATATGGTGCGTGTTGCGTGCTATATTCATCAAATTCCGGCAGCCGTGGAAATGATTGAATATTTTCATAATTTAGGTTATGAAACATCCTGCAATATTATGGCAATCAGCCAGGCAAATACAGAACAGGTTACGGAAGCTCTTGATATGATAGGTCAAAGCAGTGTGGATGTTATTTATCTTGTTGATTCATACGGCTCGTTGTACCCCGAAACGGCAGGCAATTTGGCAAAGTTATATCTTGAATACGGTGAAAAATACGGCAAGGCAATCGGATTTCATGCTCACAATAACCAAAATCTTGCGTTTGCAAATACTATTGAAACCATGTCTTACGGCGTATCTTATCTTGACGCTACTGCATCCGGTATGGGCAGAGCTGCAGGTAACTGCGCAATGGAATTGTTGCTTGGATTCCTTAAAAATCCAAAGTACAATTTATACAGCCTTTTAACATTTCTTGAAAAGTATATGATTCCTCTTAAAGAAAGCGGTGTTGTTTGGGGCTATGATGTTCAATATATGTTAACAGGTCAGTTAAACCGTCATCCTCGTGAGGCTATGGCGTTTACTGCCGAAAAAAGGCAGGATTATTGCGAGTTTTACAAGTCTTTGCTTGACAATTTCTAAATATCCCACTAATATATGTATATAATAATTAATTTATACATATGGTGATGAAAATGACAGAAGATAAGTCAATGGAAAATATGCGTTTCGTGCGCAAACTTCCTATTCCTCAGGAAGTAAAGAAACTTTTCCCCCTTAGCGAAAAAAGTGCGGCAGTTAAGGCTGAAAGAGATGAGGAAATAGCAAAAGTTTTCAAAGGTGAAAGTAATAAGTTTTTGCTTGTAATAGGCCCTTGTTCGGCAGACAGAGAGGAAAGTGTGCTTGACTATGCCCACAGGCTTGCAGAAGTGCAAAAGCAGGTGGAAGATAAAATTATTATTATTCCCAGAATTTATACAGGGAAACCAAGAACAACAGGTGCAGGCTATAAAGGTATGATGCATCAGCCCGACCCTGACGGAGTGCCGGATATGTACAAGGGCATTATTGCCGTTCGTTCACTTCATACAAAAGTGCTTGAGGAAACGGGATTAAGCGGTGCAGACGAAATGCTTTACCCTAATAATTACCGCTATTTAAGCGATTTGCTTTCTTATGTTGCCGTTGGGGCAAGAAGCGTTGAAAATCAAGACCACCGTTTAACGGCAAGCGGAATGGATGTGCCGTGCGGAATGAAAAATGCCACAAGCGGCGATTATTCCATAATGCTTAATGCAATTACTGCGGCACAATCAGGGCATACTTTTATTTTTAGAGGTTGGGAAGTTGAATCAAAGGGCAACGAACTTGCCCATGCCATATTAAGGGGCGGCGTGGACAAACACGGAATTTGCCATCCCAATTATCATTATGAGGATTTAATAACTCTTTATAATATGTACGGCAAGGTAGATACTTTCAAAAATCCTGCAGTTATTGTAGATACCAACCATTCAAACAGCGGTAAAAAATATTTAGAGCAAATTCGTATTGCAAATGAGGTGCTTCATTCAATGCGCCACAGCAATGATATTAAAAATTTTGTTAAGGGCTTTATGATTGAATCGTATATTGAGGACGGCAGCCAAAGCGTTGACGGCGGCGTTTACGGCAAATCAATTACAGACCCGTGCCTTGGTTGGGATAAAACAAAAGATTTAATTTTCTCTATTGCCGACCAATTATAATTTTATATTAAAATTGAAAAAATGCACAAAAGAGCAGTTGCTCAGTTGTATAAGTTTACAAAAAGGTTGTTAAACATTTTATTTTGTTTGACAGCCTTTTTTATATGTGGTAATATATGTATATAATTACTTTAACGCTTTAAAGGCACATTGCTTTAAAGAGGTTAAAATCTAACAGTAAGGAGTTAGTGTGAAAATTCACATTAACCGATTGTATTGCCATTTGCACCTGTTTAGGCAACGCAGGATAATGGCGATTATTAATTATTTGTTGCCTGAAAGGCTATGGTGATTAAAATGAAAAAGACATTAAAAAAAGTAATTGCTGTTGTTCTTGCTGTATTAATGGTGGCTTGTGCATTTGCAGGCTGCAGCAGTTCCGCAACAAATCAGGTAGGTCTTCTTTACTGTTCTGCAGAGGCTAATTCAAAATATCAGGTTGAAAAAGTTTCAGAAGAACTTGTAAAGCGCGGATATAAAACAAAAGAATATTCTTTTGCAGATTCAAACGACCTTGCTTCTGTTCTTAAAACAGCGGTTGCAGAATCAAATGCGCTTTATATTCCTACAGACAACACCTGTGCAAACAACACAGAACTTATTAACAATATTTGTGAACCGGCAGGTATTCCTATTATTGCAGGCGAAGAGGGAATTTGTGAAGGCTGCGGCGTTGCAACACTTTCAATTTCATATTATGACCTTGGCGTTGCAACCGCAAAAATGGCTTATGATGTTCTTGTAAACGGTGCAGATATTTCAACTATGGAAATTTCTTATGTTGATTCTTCAACACTTGTTAAAAAAGCAGTTTCAGAAAGAGCACAAAAGCTTGGCATTACAATTCCGGAAGGATTTGTTGAAATCGGTGAAGATGCCGATACAACAAACAACACAACTCAGGAACTTGCAAAGTATGACGGCGATAAAGTGTTTAACATCGGCATTTGTCAGCTCGTTCAGCACCCTGCACTTGACGCTGCAACACTTGGCTTTAAAGAAACGCTTACAGCAATGCTTGGTGAAGACCATGTTGTTTTTGACGAACAAAACGCAGCAGGTGATTCTGCAACATGTGCAACAATCGTTAACCAGTTTGTATCAAAGAATGTAGACCTTATTCTTGCAAACGCAACTCCTGCTCTTCAGGCTGCTGTTTCCGCAACACAAACAATTCCGATTCTCGGCACATCTGTAACAGAATACGGTGTTGCTCTTGATATTGCAGATTTCAACGGCACAACAGGTATTAACGTTTCCGGCACTTCAGACCTTGCTCCTCTTGACCAACAGGCAGCACTCTTTGAAGAACTTAACATTGCAAAATAATTAAACAAAGTTGTAAATTGATTTTTATGGCAACGAGATAATTATCTTGTTGCCATAATTTTTGAAGGAGAATTATTTATATGGCATCATTATTAGCATCAATGCCCGGCGCTGTTGCATATGGTATCATTTGGGGTATTATGGCAATCGGCGTTTATTTAACTTTTAGGGTGCTTGATATTGCCGACCTTACTGTTGACGGTTCAATGGCAACAGGCGGTATTGTTCTTGCAGTTCTTGTTAAAAACGGCACAAACATTTATCTTGCTGTAGCGGCGGCATTTTTGGCAGGCTGTCTTGCAGGTTTGGTAACAGGTATTTTTCATGCGTTTTTCGGAATTCCGGCAATTTTGGCAGGTATTCTTACACAGTTGAGCCTGTATTCGGTTAATCTTCGTATTTCAAGTAAAAATTCAAATGTGCCGGTAAGCGCAAGAAATATTAAAAATATTTTGCTTACATCCGGTAATAATACAAAATCAATAATTGTGGCAGCAATATTTGCGGTTGTACTTATTGCAGTGCTTTATTGGTTCTTTGGCACAGAACTTGGCTCTTCAATCAGGGCAACCGGTTGTAATCAGGCAATGGCTCGTGCAAACGGCGTTAACACAAAATTTAATTCAATTTTCGGTCTTGTTCTTTCAAACGGAATAGTTGCTCTTTCAGGTGCTCTTTATGCTCAATATCAAGGCTTTGCCGATATTAATATGGGCAGGGGCGCAATCGTTATCGGTCTTGCCGCTGTTATTGTGGGCGAGGTTGTTTTCGGCAAAATCTTCCGCAATTTTGCATTAACTCTTGTTGCTGTTGTTTTTGGCGGTATTATTTATTATATTGTTCAAAACGTTGTTGTTTGGCTTGGTTTGGATGCTAACGACCTTAAACTTCTTTCTGCTGTTGTGGTTGCAATTTTCTTGGGTCTTCCGTATTGGCAAAAGCAAGCAAGGTCAAAATTCGGCAAAAATCAGCCTAAAGCAAAGAAGGGAGATAATGTAAATGCTTAAAATCAGTAATGTGCACAAAACATTTAATCCCGGAACGATTAATGAAAAAAAGGCTCTTAACGGTATTGACCTTCAGCTTAATGAGGGCGATTTTGTAACTGTTATAGGCGGTAACGGCGCAGGAAAATCAACTATGCTTAATATGATTGCCGGCGTTTATCCTGTTGACTGCGGCTCTATTGTTATTGACGGCGTAGATGTTACAAAGCTTTCCGAGCATAAAAGGGCAAAGTATATCGGCAGAGTTTTCCAAGACCCTATGACAGGTACTGCGGCAAATATGCAAATTATTGAAAATTTGGCAATAGCATCTCGCCGTGGCAAGGTAAGGGGGCTTTCTGCCGGAGTAAAGCGTAAAGAAAAGCAGCATTATAAAGAACTTTTGGCTTCGCTTGATTTGGGGCTTGAGGATAGATTAACCTCAAAGGTAGGCCTTCTTTCCGGCGGTCAAAGGCAGGCAATAACTCTTTTAATGGCAACTCTTGAAAAGCCAAAGGTGCTTTTGCTTGATGAGCATACTGCCGCTCTTGACCCTAAAACGGCTCATAAGGTGCTTGACTTAACAACAAAAATTGTTGAGCGAGATAATTTAACCACAATTATGATTACTCATAATATGAAAGACGCTATTGCTATAGGCAACAGGCTTATTATGATGAATGACGGTAAAATTATTTATGATGTTTCCGGTGAGGAAAAGAAAAAACTTACTACAGCCGATTTGCTTGAAAAATTCAAAATCACAAGCGGTGGCGAACTTGATAATGACAGAATGATTTTGTCGGAATAAAGGCAAAAAATCCCGTTAATACTTATGTATTAACGGGATTTTTTAATAGGCAATAAAAAACTCAGAAAATCTAAACCAATTAATTACTTATGCAGTGCGCCCCAATAGAGAGGTCTTTTATTTGTTAAATCTGTAGCCTTTGCCCCAAACGGTATGAATATAATCAAGATTTGGGTCTATTTCTTTAATTTTATCACGGATTCTGTTTACGTGAACGGTTATTGTGGATGTTTCGCCAATGGAATCGTAATTCCAAATTTCGTTAAATAACTGTTCTTTGCTGTAAACGTTATCCGGTGATTTTGCCAAAAAGTACATTAAATCAAATTCTTTGTTTGTAAGAGTTATTTCAGTGTCGCCCACAAAGGCACGGCGTGCATTTTTATCAAGCTTTAATTTGTCTATAGTAATAATTTTTGAATCGTCGTGCTTTTCTTCTTTTGCCGTTAATCTTTGGTATCTGCTTATGTGGGCAATAACTCTTGCCACAAGCTCGCTTGGCGAAAACGGTTTAACAATGTAGTCGTCTGCGCCGAAACCCAAGCCTTTTATTTTGTCTAAATCTTCTTTTTTTGCACTTACAAGAATAATCGGAATATCTTTTTTATCTCTTATTTTTTTGCAAACTTCTAATCCGTCCATTCCGGGCAGCATTATGTCAAGCAACACCAAGTCAAAATCGTTGGTAAGCGCCGCTGTTAAACCTGTAATGCCGTCTGCCGCTGTTTGAACGGAAAAAGAATTAGCTTCAAGATAATCTTTTTCCAAAGTTTGTATGTTTAAATCATCTTCAACTATCAATATTTTCTTCATTGCTGTTCTCCTCCTTGTAAATCGGCATTGAAATAAATACGGAAAGTCCTTCGCCCGGTTCGCTTTGTGCCCAAATCATTCCGCCGTGCAATTCAATAATTTGTTTGCAAACGGAAAGACCTAAACCGGAACCGTCTCTAACATTGCTGCGTGCTTTATCTGCCCTGTAAAGAGTGTCAAAAATGCGTGGCAGGCTTTCTTTATCTACTCCCGTTCCGTTGTCTTTAACTTCAATAATAACGGATTGAGAATATTCTGAAACATTAAAAATAATTTTACCCTTAACGTCATTTCGCCTGTATTTAACGCTGTTTGAAACAATGTTGCGAATAACTCTTGAAAATCTGTCTGTATCAATAAGAAGGGCAGGGTTTGTTTTTGTGTTATTAATAATTTCAAATTCAAAGTCTTCTTTGGCAAGCTCGCCGCCTACGTCTTTTGCAAAGTTTAAAAAGTCGTTAACGTTAACCTTTTCATAATTCAGCGTAATATTGCCAAGTTCAAGTTTTGAAATTGTAAGCAAATCATCAAGCATTTTTTCAGTGTCGCAGGTGCTGGTATAAATCGTTTCCAAATATCTGCGCTGTTTTTCCGGCGTGTCTGCAATGCCGTCTCGCAAGCCTTCAACATATCCTTTAACAGATGTAAGCGGCGTGCGTAAATCGTGGGCAATGCCGGCAATCATTTCCTTTTGGTGCATATCTGCTTGGTATTGCCTTTCGGCAGATTCTTTAACACGTCTGCTCATGTTGTTAAAATTATCTGCCAGCATACCTAATTCGTTTGTTGAACGGTAATCTATTTCATAATCAAAATTACCGTTTGCTATTTCATCGGCACCTTTTGAAATTTTGTTAATCGGGCTTACAATGGTTTTTGATGTTATAAGTGAAATTATAACAATAGTTAAAATGAAAATTCCCACAATAACAGCCACAATTATTATTGTTCTGTTTGTAATAAGGCTTTTTAAACTGTTTGTTTCATTTTTTAATGATGAATCGGGAACAAAATAACTGTTGCTTTTAACAATAACCGTAAATTCGTCATTTTCACTGTAAATGTGGTTTATAATTGTTAAATCGTTGTCGGCAAAGCTGTAAACGTTTTTTTCACTGTTAATTTTGCTGAAATCTGTTTTTGCGTTTTTTGTTTCGTAAAACAGTTTGCCGTTTTTTTCTATATGAAAATCACAGCCTATTGTTTCGGTGGGAGATATAAGACCGTTTAATATTTCTAACTTTTTTCGGTCATCTTTCTCAGATACCAAGGTGTTTGAAATATCGTTCATTTCTTGGTTCCACTGAATTTGGTTAACAAAGCTGTATGAATTTGTTGTAACAGACGAAAAATCAAATTTAGAAGCCATAACGCTTATAAAAACAGATGCAAATGACGCTATAATTATAAGAGGAATAACTATTGCCAAAACAGATGTAATTACAATTCTGGTGTTAATTTTAAAATTTCGTGTCCTGTTTTTTATTTTTTCCGTGTTTTTGTTTTTACTCATTATTCAAAATAAATAGGGTTGGTAAATGCTCTTATAAAAGGCGGAAGCACCTTGTTGTTGCATTTTAAAAATTTGTGTTCTACAGTGCTGTAAAGTTTTTTAACGGCACCTTTGTATTCGTATGTAACTTCAGCTCTTACAAATCCTTTTTCTTTAACTTCGCATTGAAATTCGGCGTCTTTTTCACCGATTTTTGTGTTGTAAGATAAAATAAGTCTGTCGTTATTATAAATACAAAGCTTGTGTGCAGGCAGCAAATTCTCTGCTTTAACCGTTACAACCGTGTTTGGGGTAAAGTTAACGGTGTCGCCCATAACAGCGTCGCCGCAGGTTAAGTAAAGCCGTGTTGAAATCGGAGAATTTGTAACAAAGCAGTTGCCGTTTCGCATTGCTTTTAAAATTGCCTCCGGCGTTTTTTCTTCTGCAAGTACAAATGTTGTGGGGCAGGCAAGTAAAATGTCCGGCACATAGTCTTTATGAAAATCCGAACCGCCTACAGCGGCAATTTTTTCACCGTTTAACAGCTTTTTTACCCACCAATCTCTGTTTTTCATATTGTCTGTATGCTGAATTGTGTTCCACACTTCAATACAGTCGCAATATAAATCGTCAATATCAAATCTAAATCCGCATTGCGAACAAAACGGGTGGTTAAGAGAAACCGTGGCTCCCGCTTCTTTGCACTTTTTAATAATATTTTGGTAATCTTCTTTTGTGTCCAGCTTATAAGGCGGTTCTTCAGGCACTTTGGCACCCCAAATGTTAACGTGGCCGTTATCGCCTGTTATTTCCTGCCCTTGAATTATAAGTATATCTCCGTCGTAATAGCTTTCTTTTACGGAATTGAAATTATGGTCCGTAATAATCATAAAATCAAGACCCATTTGCTTGCATCTGTCTACAAGTTGACCTTTGGTAAGCACACCGTCGCTGTTTATTGTGTGCAAATGCGTGTCGCCTTTAAACCATTTTCTGTTATCCATAAATAATCACCCGTTTACATATTATCATAATGAAAAAAAATAATCAATATTAAGCCCCCAATAGGGTTTACAATGAAATTATGTTGTATAAGAATAATGTATTTGTTGTTGTAAAGCTGTGTTAAGTGTGATATAATTTTGCCTAATGTTCGGCTCGTTTCGCTGAAAAATGAAAGGTAAAGTAGTTATAATATATGGTTTTAAATGAAATTTTTGTACCGATTTTAGACCCGTTTAATTTTCCTTTAAAATAAAAATATTTTTAAAGGAGAATAATTTGTATGAGTAATCCTATTAAGGAGCTTTCGGTTAAAGAGTGGGTTTTGTGGGTATCGTCTGCATTTGTTGTGGTTTTGTCAAACATAATTCCCGGTAATTTTGATTTGTTAACTCTTGCGGCAACACTGGTTGGCGTTACATCTCTTGTATTTGCCGCAAAGGGGAATGTTTGGGCACAGATTTTAATGGTTGTGTTCAGTATTTTATACGGCATTATTTCTTTTCGTTTTCGTTATTGGGGAGAAATGATTACTTATTTGGGAATGACACTGCCAATGGCTGTTTGGTCAATCTTTACTTGGGTTAAAAATCCGTCTGAAGAAAACGGCAATCAGGTGCAAATACAAAAATTAAGTTTAAAGCAGGTGTTTTTGCTTGCATTGTCAACAGCAGCTGTTACTGCGGTATTTTATTTTATACTTGTTGCCTTAAAAACGCCAAATATTGTTTTCAGCACAATTTCAGTTACAACAAGTTTTGTTGCCGCTTCGCTTACGATGATGCGCTCTTCTTATTATGCGGCAGGTTATGCCGCAAACGATTTGGTTTTAATTGTGCTTTGGGTGCTTGCTTCTTTGAAAAATCCTGTTTATATACCAATGGTTGTTAATTTTGCCGTTTTCTTCTTAAACGATATGTATGGATTTTTCAGTTGGAAAAAGCGTGAAAAACTGCAAAATATCTAAATTAAACCAAAAAATTTGCACAGTCGTTTCGGCGGCTGTGCGTTTTATTAAATTAATTGTAAACCAAAAAATAAATAATTGTTGACAATATGCTTTGGAAGTAGTATAAAATACACAGTAATTTTTAAAGGCGGTATTCTTATGAGTGAAAACGAAAAGAAAAAAAGTAAGTTTAAAACCATTGATTTGGTTTATGTCGGTCTATTTGCGGCTTTAATTGCTGTTTGTTCTTGGATTTCAATTCCTTTAACAGTGCCGATTACATTGCAAACTATGGGCGTTTGTATTGCGGCAGGGCTTTTGGGCACTAAAAAAGGCACTTTTTCAGTTTTGGTTTATATTTTGCTGGGTTTGGTCGGCATTCCTGTGTTTTCCGGCTTCAAATCCGGTCCCGGCGTTTTGCTTGGTACAACAGGCGGTTATATAATCGGCTTTTTGTTTACGGCAATTATTGTTGGGGTTATGACAAAAATGCTTGGCAATAAGCTCTGGGTATATGTGGTATCTATGATTTTAGGCATTGCCGTTTGCTATGTTTTCGGCACTGCTTGGTTTATTATTCTTTATAACCATAATAATGCAGATGCAGTTTCATTGGCAACGGTTCTCGGTTGGTGCGTAACACCGTTTATTATTCCCGATTTGGTTAAAATTGCCCTTGCGTCATTTCTTTGCCTTAAGTTAAAAAAGCATATTAAAGATTAGTTTTTTGTATATTTTGCACTATTTTTTCTGTTTTTTTAAATTTGTGTTGTAAATTATTTCAAAGTTTAGTATAATAAGTAAGTACTTTAAAATATTACGGAGGACTTATTTATGTCTAACTGCTGGCTTCAGGGAAAAACCTGTATTGTTACAGGCGCATCCGGCGGTATGGGAGCAGGAATTGCTGCCACACTTATAAAAAAACACGGTTGTAGGGTTATCGGTGTAGCAAGAAGCGAACCGAAAATGCTTAAATTCATTGAGGAATTGGGTCCTACATATGCAGAACAATTTTCTTACAAGCTTTTTGATGTTTCAAAAAAAGAAAATTGGGATAATTTTGTTGAAGAAATTAAAGAAGAAGGCATTAAGGTTGACGTGCTTGTAAACAACGCAGGTATTTTGCCTAAATTTAAGAGATTTGACAGATACGAAATGGATGAAATTGAAAAAGCAATAAACATTAATTTCTATTCTTGCGTTTATTCAACAAAAGCTCTTCTTCCTATGCTTCTTGAAAGTAACGACGGCGGTATTATTAACATTGACTCATCTGCTGCTCTTATGAGCCTTGCAGGTACAACAATGTATTCCGCTTCAAAAGCTGCATTAAAGGGCTTTACAGAGTCACTTAGAGAAGAATTCAGAGGTAAACTTTATGTTGGCCTTGTTTGCCCCGGCTTCACTAAAACAGATATTTTCCGTGATCAAAAGAACGAAGGCGGAAAAGGTCAAAAGGTTATGGATATGATTTCAACCGACTGTGATTTGATGGTTAAAATGATTATGTTTGGTGTTGAACATAAGCAGGCACTTCAAATTCACGGTGTGGATGCTCACGCAATGAGCGTTTTCGGCAAATTGCTTCCTGTTAACGGTTCTCGTCTTTTCAGCGCTGTTATGAAGGCTGCCGATATTGATTTGTTTAGCGACGTATTCAGAGATTAATTTTGTTAAAAAAGGGACGGAACAGTGCAATGGCGCACTGTTTCCGCCCTTTTATGTTTTTATTTAGAAAGGATTGGTTTTTATGAGCAGTACTGCAGATGCTGCAACAAAAAAGTATATGAATTTTAAAGAAATTGCCGCTTATTCCCTCGGCCTTTTCGGCTTTCAGGCAATAGTCGGTCTTTTAAATTCATATCAGGCTGAATTTGACGGCTCTATTTTAGGTGTAAATGTAAGCGTTGTTGCAATTTTAATTCTTATTGCAAAAATCGTTTCTGCCGTTGCCGACCCTATTGTGGGTAATTTGGTAGACAGGTCTCACAGTAAATTAGGCAAGTTTAAATCTATGATTGTTTATTCAATCGTGCCGCTTCTTTTGTTTACTGCGGTAATTTTCATTGATGTTCCTTTTAAATCAAATCAAACCGCTACTTATGTTTGGATTTTTGTTACATATTTGATTTGGAGCATTGCAATGACAATGGGCGATGTGCCTTCTCAGGGCATTGCTTCTGTTTTAACTCCTAATCCAACGGAAAGAACAAATGTTGTTTCCATTTCAAACACATTTAAGCAGGTTGGCTTTTCCGCTTGCGTAGTTATTGTTCCTATTGTTTGCCTTATAATTCCGGGCGGTTCTCAGGTTTTCGGTTTTGAAGGCGATACAGATACTCCTATGATTGCGTCGGAATATTTGGGGACGGCAATTTTAACAGCTGTTTTGGGCTGTGCTCTTTTTGCTCTTATTCCTCTTATTAATAAGGAAAGAGTATCAAATGTTTCTACGGAAAAAACAACGGCAAAGGATATGATTAATGCCCTTAAAAACAATAAGCCGTTTATGCTTGTAATTATTTCTTATTTCCTCGGCTTCGGCCGTCAAATGGCAATGGGTATTCAGGTTCAGGCTGCAACAGTTATTTTGGGTTCTCAAAACCTTGTGGCTGTTCTTGGCATTGTAACTGCTGTTGGTTCAATGATTTCAATGGCTCTTTGTCCGCTTCTTATTAAAAAACTTAATGAAAAGAATGCATATATTCTTCTTTCCGTTTATGGCTTTGCCGCTTCAATATTCTCGTTTGTTGTAGGTCATTTTTGGTTTAAATCACCTGATAATATGGTGCTTACAGTGCTTTTCTATGCTTCGCTTTTCCTTATCGGTTTGCAGTTTGGCGCAGTAACCCTTATGCCTATGATTATGACGGCAGACGCTGTTGACTATTATGAATATGAAACAGGCAAAAGAATGGAGGGCGCATGTTACTCAATTTTAACTTTAACAATTAAAGTTTGCTTGGCTCTCGGTACTGCAGTCGGTCTTATATTTGTTCAAAAATCAGGTTATTACGAATCACTCAGCACAGGTGCATTTACAACAGGAACAAAGGATATTATCTTCTTTGCATACACTGCTTTGCCGGGTATTCTTGCTTTGCTTTCTGTAATTCCTATGTTTAAATATGATATTGTTGGCGACAAAAAAGCAAAAATTTCTGCCGCACTTGCCGAAAGAAGAGCAAAATAAATTTCAATGCTTCAGCCGTTGCAATTTTGCTTGCAACGGCTTTTTTAATAAATTTTGAGGGGGAATTTTTATGAAAAAAGGTTTTAAATTTTTATCGCTTTTGTTGGTGGTAATAACAGTGTTTTCATTGTTTGCAGGTTGCAGTCAAAATGGTAAAAGCATAATGGATAAAACATATGATAATTATGAAGATTTAGCTGCGTTTTGTTCTGTTTTTAATCAATCAGGTAAAAAAGTTTCAGGCTTTAAGCTAAAAGGTAAAGCAGAAGAAAATAATTATGTTACTGTTGATTTGGGTAAGGAAGTAAAATTTAATACGGTGGTTTTGCAGGAAAAAGGAAAAAATGTAACACTATTTGAGATTTACGGCAGTAATAATTCGGAAAGTGATTATGAGTTTTTATATCAAAGTGATTGTATAGAGGGCGGCCATACATGTTTTTTGGGTGACGTAAGTTACAGATATTTGCGAATTTTTGTAAATCAGGCAAGCGGTAAATATAATTTGTATAATTTCGGAGTTTACAATATAAAAAATGATAAGGCAAAAGAGTTGCGTGTAAATTCGTACCTTGTTGCAAATGATATTAATGAAAATACCGATTTTTCAATGGTAGATGCATTAACGGATATTATTGTTTTCGGTATTGCGAAATTTGATAAAAACGGAAATATTATTTTTGTTGATAATGACGGTAATGAAATAAACGAAAGTGTTTATGCTGAAAAAATGCAAATTTTAAAAAATAATGTTAAAGATAAAAGTATTAATTTAATTTGTGATGTTTCTATGCCGTACAATGATGGAAATGAAGATATTATTTCTATGCTTTCACCTGAAAATGTAGATAATACGGTTGCCAATATTAAAGAAATTGTTGAAAAATATGATTTTGACGGCTATGATATGGACTATGAATTCCCAAATAGCAAAAATGAATGGAAATTATTTAATGACTTTTTACGCAAACTTGATTCTGCCATACCTGATAAAATTATTTCTCTTGCTATTGCACCGTGGGATTTGCAGTTTGATAAGGATGTGATAGATATTATAGACAGGGCGGAAGTTATGCTTTATGATATGTTTACAGCACACGGTTATCATTCGATTTTTTCTGTTACCGTAAATGGTGTAAATAAAATGCTTAAGGGCGGTTTTGCTCCTGAAAAAATTGATTTAGGTGTTCCGTTTTATTCCAGACCCACAAACCGTTTGGCGTATTGGGGAAATTATAATCAATATGACGGTAAATTGGATAAATATACCAATCTTCTCTATTTTAATGATTTTGACCACAATGGTAATCCTATGACGGCACCTCAGTATATTAATTCTGTTCAAATGATTGCCGATAAAACTGCGTTTGCCGTAGATGCAGGGCTCGGTGGAATAATGATTTGGCATTTAACTTGTGATTTGCCGTATGACAATGAGCTTTCATTATTCCGTTCAATTAATGAAACAAAGCAAAGTAAAGCGGTGTAAAACTTAAATTGGTAAAATAAAAACAGACCGATACTTGAATATCGGTCTGTTTCTTTATGTTTAAATAATATTTAAATTATCTTCTTGGGCGTCTGTCTCTGTTATCTCTTCTCGGACGTCTCGGTTCATCTTCAATGTCGTTTTCAGGAGTCATTCCTTCAAGTTCGATTAACGCATCTCTTCTTGAAAGATTAATTCTGTTTTGGTCATCAATTTCTGTGCATTTAACAATAATTGAATCACCAACATTAACAACATCTTCAACTTTTTCTGTTCTCTTAACATCAAGTTTTGAAATATGAACAAGACCTTCTTTACCCGGTGCAATTTCAACAAATGCGCCAAACGGAGTAACTCTTGTTACAACACCGTTGTAAAATGCGCCAACTTCAGGGTCTGTTGCAATAAGCTTAATAACATCAACTGCGCCTTTGCATTTGTCAATATCAATGCCGCTAACGTAAACTCTACCGTCTTCTTCAATGTTAATTTTAACATCATATTCGGCCTGAATTTCCTGAATAACTTTGCCGCCTTTGCCGATTACATCGCCGATTTTATCAGGATTAATGGAAAGAGTAAGCATTTTTGGAGCATATTTTGAAAGTTCTTTTCTTGGCTCACTGATGCAAGGAAGCATAATTTCATCAAGAATGTAATTTCTTGCTTTGTGAGTTTTTGCAAATGCTTCTTTAATGATTTCAGGTGTAAGGCCGTGAACTTTAAGGTCCATTTGAATTGCTGTAATGCCTTCTTTTGTGCCGGCAACTTTAAAGTCCATATCGCCATAGAAGTCTTCAAGACCTTGAATGTCAACCATTGTCATAAAGTCGCCGTAAACGCCTTCGTCGCCTGTAATAAGTCCGCAGCTGATACCTGCAACAGGTGCCTTAATAGGAACGCCGGCAGCCATAAGTGAAAGTGTTGAGCCGCAAATTGAGCCTTGTGATGTTGAGCCGTTTGAAGAAAGAACTTCACTTACAACACGAATTGCATATGGGAATTCGTCAACAGAAGGAAGAACAGGAACAAGTGCTTTTTCTGCAAGTGCGCCGTGACCGATTTCTCTTCTTCCCGGTCCTCTTGAAGGCTTTGTTTCGCCAACGCTGTAAGATGGGAAGTTGTAGTGGTGAATGTATCTTTTTTCTGTTTGTTCGTCAAGTCCGTCAAGAATTTGAGCGTCGCTCATAGGTCCGAGAGTTGTAACTGAAAGAACTTGTGTTTGACCTCTTGTGAAAAGACCTGAGCCGTGAACTCTTGAAAGAAGGTCAACTTCTGCATTAAGCGGTCTGATTTCGTCAATACCTCTGCCGTCTACACGCTTGTGTTCGTCTTTAAGCCAAGCACGAACAACGTGTTTTTGAACAAGGTACATTATTTCGTCAATTTTGCCTTCGTTGCCTTCAAATTTTTCGTCAAATTTTTCATGAACGGCAGCGTAAATAGGAAGAAGTGCTTCATCACGAACAAGTTTGTCGTCTGTATCAAGAGCTTTTTTTACATCGCCAATGCAAAATGCTTCGATTTCTGCCAAAATTTCAGGGTCAGGGTCGGATGATTCATATGCAAATTTAGGCTTGCCGATTTCATCTACAATGCCTTGAATAAATGCAACCATCTTTTTGTTTTCTTCGTGTCCTGCCATAATGCAGTCAAACATAAGGTCGTCGGGAATTTCATTACCGCCGGCTTCAATCATTGCAACCAAGTCTGCTGTAGAAGCAACTGTAAGTGTTAAATCTGTTTTTTCTCTTTGTTCAAGTGTTGGGTTAAGAACAATTTCGCCGTCTACAAGACCAACGTTTACAGATGAAATCGGACCGTCCCACGGAATGTCGGAAACTGCAATGGCAGCAGAAACGCCGATGGCAGCTGTGATTTCAGGTGAGCAATCAGGGTCAACAGACATAACTGTTGCAACAACCGAACAATCGTTTCTTAAATCCTTTGGGAAAAGAGGACGAATAGGTCTGTCAATGCAACGGCTTGTAAGAATAGCCTTTTCGCCTGCTCTGCCTTCACGACGAAGGAAAGAACCGGGAATTTTGCCTACAGAGTACATTTTTTCTTCATAGTCAACGGAAAGAGGGAAAAAGTCTACTCCTTCTCTTGGCTTTGCAGATGCAGTTACTGTGCAAAGAACTTCTGTTTCGCCGTAACGTGCAAGAAACGCAGCATTGGCAAGTCCTGCCATTTTGCCGGTTTCAAGTGTGAATTTGCGGCCTGCAAATTCAGTTTCCCAAACTTTAAAATTTTTGAAAAACATATTTTTACCTCGCTTTAATTTTATATATCCAAAGGAGGCGCAATAGTAATAAATTCAACCCATTTTGTTTTAAACAGGCTCAATTTACTACTATTTGTAGCTCCTCCTTATAGATCTCTTTACTGTTAAAAAATCACAAAAAGCAGACGGCAATTAAACCGTCTGCTTAAAAAGGACATTATCTGTCAAGAGTATCACGAATACCAAGCTTTTTAATAAGTGCACGGTATCTTTCAATATCTTTGTTGTAAAGGTAGCTGAGAAGGTTTCTTCTGTGACCAACCATTTTAAGAAGACCACGACGAGAGTGGTTATCCTTCTTATGAACTTTTAAGTGAGCTGTAAGCTCGTTGATTCTTGTTGTAAGAACTGCGATTTGAACTTCAGGAGAACCTGTGTCGCCTTCGTGTGTTGCATATTCGGCAATAATTGCTTGCTTTTCTGCTTGTGTCATAATTAATTCACCTCATTAAAATATTTTGCGATTAGCGAAAAACGCAGTATCGGGAAGGGTGAAAGCACATGTGCCTTATACCCGAAACCGAGTAATTCGTATTCGACAACGGAAATTATAGCATATAAAAACCGTTTTGTAAAGTATTATTTATTTTATGCTGTATGCATTATATTTTAATGTGTATTTGCCGTTAAAAAAGCAGTTTTTCACAAATAATATTGCAACAGGTAAAAATATATTGACATTTCTTTATTTTTTGATATAATAATTAAGCCGCATATTGTGGGCTGTTAAGCGGTGCGTTGCACCCGCCTATTGTAGCGAGTCTGAATAAAGGAAGGTTAACTCTTATGTATGCTGTTATCGTAACAGGTGGTAAGCAGTACAAGGTTTCTGAAGGCGACGTTATTTATGTAGAAAAACTCGGCGCTGAAGAAGAAAGTGAAATCACATTTGATACTGTTCTTGCCGTTAGCACAGACAAAGGCCTTAAAGCAGGCAAGGATTGTGCTAAATCAACTGTTAAAGCAAAAGTTCTTAAGAACGGCAAGGGTAAGAAAATCACTGTATTTACTTACAAGCCAAAGAAGAACGAAAAGCGTAAAATGGGTCATCGTCAGCCATATACAAAGGTTGAAATCACCGCTATTAACGCTTAATTAACAATGATTAAGGCTGAATTTTACAGTGCGGATAACATTTTAACGGGTTACAAAATTACAGGTCATTCAATGTCTGCTCCCGCAGGGGAAGATATTATTTGTGCGTTTGTTTCAAGTGCGGCTTTTATGGCGGCAAACACTATAACAGAGGTTTGCAAGGCACAGGCAAGCACGGCGGCGCACAATGGCTTTATGGAAGTTAACGTAACCGATTCTGCACAAAACGTTCAGGATATTTTAAACGGTTTAAAGCTTCATTTAACAGAACTTGAAAAGCAATATCCTGAAAATATTAATGTGATTATTACGGAGGTGTAATTATGCTTAAGTTAGATTTACAACTTTTCGCTCATAAGAAAGGTATGGGTTCTACAAAGAACGGCCGTGATTCTGAATCTAAACGCCTTGGCGCTAAAAGAGCAGACGGTCAGTTTGTTCTTGCAGGCAATATCCTTTATCGTCAAAGAGGAACACATATTCACCCGGGCACAAATGTAGGTATCGGCTCAGACGATACTCTTTATGCTCTTGTTGACGGTACTGTTAGATTTGAAAAAATGGGCAAAGACAGAAAGAAAGTTTCTGTTTATCCTGTAGAACAGTAATTAAGTATTGTTACGAACCCACAGATTTTTCTGTGGGTTTATTTTTTTGTTGCATTTATGCTGTTTTTTTGTTAATATTTTTAATGTAAATATAATGGTATAAATATTTAATTATAAAGGAAAGAAAAAATGTTTGTTGATATTGCAAAAATTAAAATAAAAGCAGGCGACGGCGGTGCAGGCGCAGTGGCATTTCACCGTGAAAAATATGTTGCGGCAGGTGGACCTAACGGCGGTGACGGCGGTAAAGGCGGCGACATTGTTTTTGTTGTTGATGATAATTTGGCAACCCTTGCCGATTTTAGATATAAACGCAAATATGCCGCTAAAAACGGCTTGCCCGGCGGCGGCGACAGAAAGCATGGCAAAAACGGCGAGGATTTGGAAATTCGAGTTCCCCGTGGCACTGTTATCAGAGAGGCAAACAGCGGCGCAGTTATGGCGGATATGAGCAAAACAGAACGTTTTGTTGCCGCACAGGGCGGTAAAGGCGGCTGGGGTAACCAGCATTTTGCCACACCAACACGTCAGGTGCCTCGCTTTGCAAAGCCGGGAATCCCCGGCGAGGAGTGGGATGTAAGCCTTGAGCTTAAACTTCTTGCAGACGTTGGTCTTTTAGGCTATCCTTCTGTAGGCAAATCAAGTCTTATTTCCGTGGTTTCACAGGCAAAGCCGAAAATCGGCGATTATCATTTTACAACTCTTGTTCCTAATTTAGGCGTTGTTTCAATGGGCGAGGGCAATTCGTTTGTAATTGCGGATATTCCCGGACTTATTGAGGGCGCAAGCGACGGAATCGGCTTGGGTCATCAGTTTTTAAAACATGTTGAACGTTGCAGGCTTTTAATTCATATAGTTGATGTAAGCGGTCATGAGGGAAGAGACCCTAAAGAAGATTTTATCAAAATCAATGAGGAACTTGTTAAATTTAACCCCGAGCTTGCAAAGCAGCCTCAAATTGTTGCAGGCAATAAAATTGATATGGCAGAACCTGAGCAAATTGAAGATTTTAAAAATTGGGTTGAACAGCAGGGTTACGAATATTTTTCAATTTGCGCACCAATTAAAGAGGGTACACAGGAATTGATGAATGCTGTTTGGAATAAACTTCAGCAACTTCCGCCGATTAAAGAGTATGAAGCAGAAGAAATTCCTGTTGAAAGTTATATTAAAAAGGATAACGGTTTTAAGATTACCCAGGTTGAGGACGGATATTTTCTTGTTGAGGCTGATTGGTTTCCACGGGTTCTTAAAGGCGTAGATGTTGACGATTACGAAAGTTTGCAATATATGCAGCGTGTGCTTGAAAAAAGCGGAGTTTTTAATGCGCTTCGTGAAAAAGGAATTCAGGAGGGCGACACTGTTTCAATTTATGACATTGAATTTGAATATGTGCCGTAATTAATATGAGATTTACAGATATTGAAGTTAATGCAAAGCAGTTAAGTCCTTTGAATTTAGCCTTTATAGGCGACGCAGTTTACGAGATTTTGGTTCGTGAAACTCTTGTTTGCAGTGCTAACAGACCGGTAAATGATTTGCACCGTGAAAGTGTTAAATATGTTTCCGCACAGGCACAAACTGCCGCTTATGAAAAAATTCAAAATGTGCTTACGGAAGAAGAAACGGCTCAGTTTAAACGTGGCAGAAACGCAAAGGTGGGGCATTCGCCTAAAAGTGCTACAGACGCACAGTATCATACTGCAACAGGTATGGAAGCGTTATTTGGCTATTTGTATTTAACAGGTCAAGTTCAAAGAGCAAAAGAACTTTTTAAAATAATTATTTCCGAATAACAAAAAGGATGTGATTGAAAAATCACATCCTTTTTAATTTTGTTTTGCCTTATTTTTCAATGTTTTTGCAAGCAACAATGTTAATTCCTGTGTCAAGCACATTTTCAATAACAGTGTCACCCACTTTAATAGGCGTTGTAAGAGTAATGTCGTCAAGTAAAGTCATAACGTCAAACATTTTGCCTTTTGCAACGGCACCTGCTGTTTTAACGGGGCATCTTGGGTGTTCGTCGCTGTTTGTCCTTACAGTTGATGTAATAACTCTTTTTGGGTTTTTCAATTCGTTTTTGCCGTATTCGGCACCTCTTGGACAGCTGTTTCCGGTAACGGCATAATCGTTTTCTTCATCAACTTTTAAATGGCAGCCTTTCGGGCAGGTAATGCAAATAAGTTCTGTCATAATTAACCCTCCTCAACTGAAACGGTAATGTTGTTTGTTTCAATCTTATCAAGTAAAACTTTTGGCAGTGCAATTTTTTCCATTTCGCCGGGAGCGGCATGCTCTCTTTTAAATTTTGCAATAAGATTGCCGTTGCTGTCTTTAACCGTAATTGCACAATTTTTAAATATTTGTCGTACTCTGAAAAAAATTTCGGCGGAGTCGGCACCGTTGCGGATTTTTTGCGGCACAGTGTAGCCTACGCCGTTTCCGTTTGCCAATTCAATATAATTTTCTCTGCTTTTTTCGCCGTTTAAAACATATTCTGCGGCTGATTTACCTGCTTTTTGGCTTTCTGCAGTAACAAAGTCTACCAGGTCGTGAACATGAACAACATTGCCGCAGGCAAAAATTCCTTCTGCGGATGTTTCCATATTTTCAAACACAACAGAACCGTTTGTTCTTGGGTCTATTGTAATGTTTGTGGTTTTTGTAAGTTCGTTTTCCGGAATAAGTCCTACTGAAAGCAAAACAGTGTCGCAGTCAAAATCAATTTCCGTGCCGGGAATAGGCTTTCTGTCTGCGCCAACCTTTGCAATAGTAACGCCTTCAACTCTGTTTTTGCCTCGAATGTCAATAATAGTGTGGGCAAGATAAAGGGGAATGTTAAAATCATTAAGGCATTGAACAATATTTCTTTGCAAACCGCCGGAGTATGGCATAAGTTCAACGCACGCAAGCACTTTTGCACCTTCAAGGGTCATTCTTCTTGCCATAATAAGTCCAATGTCGCCTGAACCTAAAATAACAACTTTTTTACCAACCATGTGTCCTTCAATGTTAACGTGGCGCTGTGCCGCACCTGCTGTTAAAATGCCTGCCGGGCGTGTGCCGGGAATTGAAATGGCACCTCTTGTTCTTTCACGGCATCCCATTGCCAAAATAATTGATTTTGCTTCAAGAATTTGGTAGCCGTCTTTTGTGTTAACACAGTGAACCTGTTTTGATTTTGTTATTTCAAGCACCATTGTGTCGGTCATAACGTGAACGTCTGTGTCTTCAAGCATTTTAATGAATTTTCCTGCATATTCGGGGCCGGTTAATTCTTCTTTAAAGTAATGCAAACCGAATCCGTTGTGAATACATTGGTTTAAAATTCCGCCAAGTTCTTTATCTCTTTCAATTATAAGAATGTTTTTAAGGCCGTTTTCATAAGCGCTTAATGCAGCGGCAAGACCTGCAGGGCCACCGCCTATTACTATTAAATCATACATCAGTTTTTCCTCCCGCTTTTTGTTTCACCGGTAAGAATGTAGCTTCCCGTATTATCCTGCAAAATGTTTTCAAATGGTTCGCCTTTAAATTTTGCGGCAATTTCCAAAACTTTAGGTCCGCAAAAACCGCCTTGGCATCTGCCCATTCCTGTTCCTGCACGGCGTTTAACACCGTCTAATGAAACAGGCGGAATAGGCGAATTAAGTGCATCTAAAATTTCACCTTCCGTAATGGTTTCGCATCTGCAAATAACTCTGCCGTATTCGGGGCGTTCCTTAATAAGCGTGTTTTTTTCTTCAGAGGAAAGCTCTTTAAATCTAATATGTTTGCGTGTGTTTATATAGTCTTCTTTTTCGGTTAATTTAAGGCCTTTGCCTTTAAGCAAATCAATGGCGTATTCTGCAATGGCAGGTGCAGCCGACAAACCTGGAGATTTTATTCCTGCCAGGTCAAGGAAGTTTTCATCTGCAAATTCAATAATAAAATCGTCAATCTCGGTGTTTGCACGCACACCTGTAAAGTTTCTTATGTTTTCTCTGAATGAAATTGACGGCACGGATTTAACAGCCTTTTCTCTTACAAAATCAAGGCAGGCTGTTTTTGTGGATGTATCGTCTTTATCTCTATGGTCGGCATTAGGACCGACAATTAAGTTGCCGTGCACCGTTGGGGAAACAAGAACGCCCTTACCGTCTTTGTTTGGGCATTGGAAAATAACGTGAGAAACACGTGTGCCCTCTGATTTATCAAGCAGGTAATATTCGCCTGCACTGGGAATAACCGTAAATGATTTGTCTGCCACCATATTGTGCACATCGTCGCTGTTAACACCTGCGGCATTAATTACATATTTTGCTTCAACATTGCCTTTTTTTGTTGAAATATTCCACATGCCGTCGCCCTTTTTAATGGATGTAACTTCGGCTTCAAGCATAATTTCAACACCGTTTTTAACTGCCGTTTCAGCCATTGCAATGCCGTATTCCCAAGGATTAACTATTGCGGCACTGGGCGCATAAAGCGCACAAACAGCATTTTCCGAAAGGTTTGGTTCCATATCAAAAAGCTCTGCTTTATTAAGAACTTTCATATTAGGCACGCCGTTTTCAACGCCTCTTTTGTAAAGTTCTTCAACCGTTTTTGCCTCTTCATCGGAAAAAGCAACAACCAAAGAACCTATTTGCTTGTAGGCAACGTCAAGATTTTTGCAAATTTCTTTTGCCATTGCAGAACCTTTAACGTTTAATTTTGCCATAAGAGTGCTTGGGTGCGGGTCATAACCTGCGTGAATAATTGCGCTGTTTGCCTTTGTTGTTCCGCAACAAACATCGTTGTTTTTTTCAATAACAACGGTTTTAATGTTGCTTTGGCTTAATTTGTAGGCGCATGCGGCGCCGATAACACCGCAACCTATAATCGCTACATCATACATATGTAATCCCCCTTAAAATTTTGCCGACAAAAAAAGAGCAACACAAACAAAGCAGTTACAAACTGCTTTATTCCTGTTACTCAAATCTCATCAGGTGTTTATATTACAAATTCATTGTACAATTATTTTTATCAAAATGCAATAGGTAATTTATAAAAACCAAACTTTTTCGTTTGTGGATGATATTGCAACGGCGCCGCCGGAAAGGGCAGTAACAACATCGTCTTTTTCTGTAATAAGTCCGCCGGCAATAACAGGTTTTTTTGTTGTTTTTGCCGTTTGCTTAATAATTTTAGGCATTAATCCGGGTAAAATTTCAATAAAATCCGCACATTGCTTAATGTCGGCGTGCTTGGCGTTTTCCATTGCCCTTGAATCTATCATAAAAAAGCGTAAAACGGTAAATAAGCCTTGTTGCTTTGCATATTTAATCAGTGGAATTTTAGTGGAAATAATGCCGTCCGTTTCTGTTTGATTTTTTAAAAAATCAATGCTTACTTCTCTGCCGGCAAGTCCGTCAATTAAATCGGCGTGTACAAAAACGGTTTTTCCGTTTTCTTTAAGCACTTTAACTATGCTGCCAATGTTGTTTATATTTCCGTAAAGTACAAAAACTATTTTGCACTCGCTTTTTATGCATTCGTAAAGGCTTATTTCATTTTTAACGGCTGCTATAATTGGATTATCTTCCAATGTTGTGTGCAATTCTTTTTCCGTCATTTAATCACCTTTTTTATAATTATTAAAATATAGTATTGACTTTTCCGAAATTTATGGTAAAATATATCTCGTTCGGGAGCATAGCTCAGCTGGGAGAGCATCTGCCTTACAAGCAGAGGGTCACAGGTTCGAGCCCTGTTGTTCCCACCAAAGCCGTATCGCAAGATGCGGCTTTTATTTTTGCGTTCTCGGCTCGAACCTGTGAGGCACGTTCCAAATTTTAATTTGGCAAAGAACAGTCCGGTGGACTGTTCGCCCGTGCCTGATTCTTAAAGGAGCCCTGTTGTTCCCACCAAAGCCGTATCGCAAGATGCGGCTTTTATTTTTGCG
>OMBQ01000201.1_pt1 | contig 78270 bp, 74 predicted proteins | sample 1674311 | NCBI WGS metagenome assembly OMBQ01 (sample SAMEA103958160, study PRJEB25191) | human gut metagenome | biome: human-associated habitat [ENVO:00009003]; feature: intestine environment [ENVO:2100002]; material: feces | place: Germany | collected 2013/2015 | reverse complement strand
TTATGTGTATTTGGAATTTCTCATTTTGGCTTGTACTATTTATATTCTAGCACCACTCGGAAGAACATAGAAGTCACCACCAAGCTTTTCAGCTGCATCCTCAAAGAAGTTAGGGTAAGCAATCACACCCGCTCCGTGGATATTGTCAGATACACCAGCAACAAACATCTGCTCATCAGCCGGATCGATCTCAGGAATCATTCCAGGTCCCATCATTTCAGTCATTACAACCGACATTCCTCTAATCTCGGAAGGTCTGATTTCAGGTGCGCTGATCATTGCATCATCATGAAGCTGCTCGTGAGTAACACCAAACTGCTCCATCAGGTCATTGGTAACAAGCACGGAACTTCTTCCCTCACTGTCCTGACCAAGAATCAGACGATAGACAACTGCCATATCCTCCATCTGCTCATGAGGAACATTCTCAAGCATCTCAGCATTACGATCAGCGGAAACAACTTCCATTGCCAGCTTGCTCTTCATCTCATCATAAATGGTAAGATCCTCCACATTGATCTCAGGAGTGTTCTCGATACCGGCGATGATAGATTCAGATGCTCTGGACACTACCTCGTTGTAATCCTGACCATTCTCGATTGCCTCGAACATGGCACTGAGATTTGCATTCACACCGATGTGACTGCCCTCCGGAGTGACGCTAATTGCATCATAGGAAGCATTCAGCTTCTCAACGTGATGCTGACTGAGGTTTGCATCAATACCATGATCAGCAAGTGCCTGGTGAAGATCCTCTTCGATTCGTTCTTTGAACTGTTCATAATACATAGTTTTGTTTTCCTTTCTGTTTTTGATTTGGTTAATCCGGATCGTCACCCGGAATTGCGGACATGAAAAAAGCGCCAGACTCGCAATCTTCTGATTACGAGCTGACGCTCTCTACAATGTCCATATTCAATTCTTCTGCAAAAGAAAAACAAACGTGAGGTCCGTCACCACTCCGGTGATTTCGTTCACGTTTGTCTATGATAATAATATCAGCCTTTAAAATGCATTACAATCTACATAGCCTCTACATTTCCTCTACATTATCTCTACATTTCCTCTACAAATTGTATTTCAAAGACTAAATTCTAAAAATATCCATTTTCGGCACGTCGTCTTTCTAGGTCAGAATCATATATATATCTTTGTGACATTTTGAAAAACACATCAGCAGTCTTCGGGTACTTAATGCTCAAAAAATCTGCATTATCTTTGTAATCTTCTGCAATGTCTTTCTCTGCCCTACCTGCTGAAGGACTAAATATTCCTCTTTTATTGAACAACTCACATCTATATTCACTCAGTAAAGATTCATCCCCATATTCCTCTATAATCTGGCACACTGCTTCACATGGATAATGACCATCAGCTGCTTTAGGTGCATATGCAAACAACCTTCCTAACACATATCCAAACATTTCTTTTTGGTGATTCGAATCAAGTATTCGTATCAATTTATCTACCCACACCTTAATCTCATCATAACTAACAGTGCCATTTTCTTCACATGGACAAAACTTTGCCATATCAAACAACCTATGTATTACCTTCGCATAATTACGAAACTCTTCTGTCTTTCTTTCTTCGGGATCATCACCATCATGTCTAAATATAACTGAGACCATTTCTGCATACATTTCAGGATCGTGCTTTATTTCCTTTTGAAAGCACTTCATATCTTCCCAGTCCAATAGATAAAAGAATGCAATCTCAATATGCGCTATCTTTGCACATTTATCTCGATCTTCAATGCATTGCTCCTGTAATGGCTTTAGTAATTCTTTTAAATAATGATCCGTCATCGAATTATTACTTCCTCGTTCCATCACATCAATCCGTTGCATTTTTTCAAGCAATTGCTCTGGTGTAAGATTTCGATTTTCATGGAATCTATACAATAAATCCAAATACGTATTAACTGTTCCATACTGCTGGCACTCTGCCACTGCCCAATCCATATTATTAGATGAAAACCATCGAAAATCTTTCCAAAATGCACGTTTTATTTCTACTGAAGCATTATCGACTAATGGTTTCTTATCTGTATATAAAGCTTCGATTCTAAATAGTATAATTCTAAAATCATCATCTAACTCTACGCACTCACTTAATTCGTTTACATTAGTATATACATCAACTCCTCTGCGAGCCAATCCTTCAATGTATTCTATTGCCATCTCATGTTTACTCTGGCACTTATATAGTGATGCGAATACATTTTTATCAAAAAAATCATCAGCCCAATAATCCGACAATACTCGACCTAGATAGGAAGACTTCTCCTGCGCACAGAGCTTTGATAATAATTCCAGGCTATAATTATTTTCTTTAAACTCGTTTAATTTTTTGACAAGGAGATCTTTTGTTTTGCTTTCGTTTATATCTCTTTTGTCATCCACATCATAAGGAACTGGATCCAGAATAATACCATCATACGAAGGTCTAAATAGATATTCAAAATCATATTCTTGTTGGGTGAAGTTTATTGAATCTAGTATATCAAGCATCTCACCAATCAAATCTTCGCCCATAGCCCATTCAGCTGACGCAAAATATCGATGCTTATAAACCAGTCTTCTGATGTTATTCTTGATTATCAGCCTTTCATCATCGTCCATCTGTGCAATTTCAAATAATAATTTTTCCTTAATCTTCTTTCGAATATCTGGTTCAACTTCATCATATATATTTAACAGATCATTCCACCTTTGGGGTTTAAAATCAGTTGCTTTTAAAAGAAGGTCTATATATCCCAAATTGGTGTCATACATCTCTTTTCTGGTTATTGTGTCTTCTTCCACATGATTTCTATATTTAGGTGCATGTAAGTCGCCAAAAATACTTGCATGTCCTGTTGGTAGTGCTCCAAAAATATGGTCCCATGCATTTTTATCTTTTGCTAATGCCTTAGCTGCAATCTCTATTTTGTCATTACTTTTGCTAAATGCTGAAAAATTATGCCACGGGCATAGTAATTTCCCAAAGATATCTTTTGGTGAATTTGATTTGTATTCAAAAGATAAATTATCAAGATATAGAAGCCATGAATATGCACGTGATGCGTATTCTCTCTGTACAAGGAACTCCTCAACTCCCCACAAAATCTCAATATAATCATTCCTGCCGAATAAGAAATCAGATGATTGATTTTCAAACAGCTCCATTAGACCCGTAGGATTAATTTGTTCTTCTTCTAGCTTATTAAGCACACTATTCGGTGATACCTCACATAAATCAACAAAAAAGTTTGAAATATAATGCCACTGTTCTGAAGTTTGGATATATCCCAAAATTTTGCTTACTAAAGAATCTAACTGAACTTGGCAATTATTATCTTTTTTATAGTAAGCCTTCATAATAAGACTACGTAACATCCCTTTTCTTATTACTACAGACCAAAAGAATTTTTCTCCTTTAAACTGTGCAACAAGCTTTTCTTGAGATGAATATGTGAATAGTTTTTCTGCCTCATTTATAACTTCAAGAAGAACATCCTTAAATTTATTCCAAATCTCACTATCATTATCAACATCAATATAATCCCATGCATTTTCAGCACTTGCCAGATAATATTCCTTTGTTGAATTGATATCTACGATATGAATAAATGGATCTTCATCCCTAGCATATTCCTTTATCTCTGAAATAAAATCTTGATACTTAATGCCACTTAAGGATTCTATAACTGCCTTGTCACCATCACAATCTGTCCATTGGCCTATCAATAATGCTGTTTCCTTAATATTGCGATGTAATCCATTTAACCATCTAGGCTCTTTTAAATATGCTCCATTAAACAATTTCTTCTTTAACGGTATAAATAGGCCATGAGTCTCTGATACTAATTTATTGGCTTCATTTATTCCCATCCCCGCTCTCTGTAAAGATGCTGATATTGTAGAGTATGTACGTGGGCGTAAATTTATCTCCCCTTTAATAAATGACGGAACACGTTCAGTAAATACAAATATATTAGTATTATTAGGAATGGCTACAATTTGATCTGAATAAAACCATGGTATATAAATATTTCCAGCATCCTTTATCTGAAGTAAGCTCTTCCAGTCTTCTTCATTCTTCACTATGAATATTGGACGATTTTCTCCTTGCATCCATAATTCATTTATTGTGCAATAGATAGCTTCTTCTTTGCATCGCGCTTTTATCGCTATAACTTCATCATTTTTCTTACTTTCAAGTGCTTCCTTAAATGTATCGTCATCCACATTAAAGAAGTCAAAACCTATCTTAGGATCAGTAGTTTGACGCCTGATATCTAAATCAATCGCATCAGCTGATAATATCTCTAAATGTCGACTTTGATATATCTGAAGTTCATTTCTTAATCTCTCAAATTTCTCTGCTAACTCCTTAAAGCTTTCTTCCTGCTCTGCTTTCCATTCAGCTTGATATGCACGATCATATTTGTCTGGTGCAACCACCGGAAGTTGCCCCATAATTGCAAATAGAATTGCGTTCGCATATGACAGAGCCATGCCGTGCGGGATTTCATATTCTTTCATGATTACCATCAATGAATTGAGTAGCCTATCCTTTAATTTATATCCTGGTTCATCCTTCAATTCATTGGCCAGCTTTGTCATATTCTCCTTTGAAAGCACGTTGGCCATATCATCAAATAATTGATCTGCATCATTTTCATAATCAACAAAAAATTCACCCGTATTAATGAATAATTGTTTTATATCTTTTGCTGTTTTAACCTTCTTCAGTAGGCTTTCACTCGATGAGAGAAATAGTTCCGTTCCCCCTGCTTTTGCTAGTTCCACTAATGCTGTCTCGATTATCATACTTTAGTCACTCTCCTCCGTTTTTATTCTAATCCCTTATGGTACTCCTCCAACATTGTCCTTAACTTCAATAATTCCTGCCGGTTAAACTTCTCCAGTTGTTCTCTAAATGATGCCGCTTTCATCTGCTGATATTCTCTGATGTACTTATCGCTATCCGGACCATAATGGATCTCACACGTAAAATGTGGTTCCTTATACTGATTTGGATGAGGCTTCTTCTCTTCCATCTATATCCCACCTTTCACCGATCTGATCATCTGATAACGATTTCTTAGCTCTTATGATCCCTTTCACAAGGATTCCTCCACAGATCACGATTCGTAAAGCCCAGTAAACTACCATAAATCCGACTACTACAGATGGAAATGTCTGTTCAATGTACTTCTGCCATAAAAGCTCTGTTGGGATTGCAAGTATGAAATAGCCCGCAATGGCATACATCAGGGTCGAAATTATGATTCCAGCAGGAACTGGTTTCTCTTCACTTGCATACTTACTGGAATTAGTAGTAAGGAATACAAGGTTACCAACCAGATAAACCAATGTAATAAACACACAATAGCCAATGGAATCCGGCTTCATTGCATCAAGAATAAACATACTGATGATGCCAACCATAATCTCATTGAAGCAAAGCGCAGTTGCCCTTCCGATCCACTTGATCCGCATTAGAGCAGCAATGATTACTTCAACGATTATCAGAATCACACAGTAATTCATAAATGGATGATCCGGTACAATCTCCTTTGCAAATGGTACTTCAGTGCATATTACCAGACTGATCAATGCTCCGCTGATATACGGCATAATAGATAATGCTGCACTAAAACAGATTGTGACAATTAGTACTCCGGCCATTAGAAGTACTAATCCAACAGATAATAGAACCATCATAATAACCTCCCTCCCGGCTAATCAGGACTCATCCTGAAGCTGCTCCATATATTTCAAGACCTGCTTCTGCTTGTCTTCATTCATCTTCTGAAAAGCGGACTGATACTGCAAAAGCCTGGTCATTTGATTCTTCTTTACAGATTGCTCCGATTCCTCATCACTCATCAGACTAAGTACCGAAACATTATAAAGTTCGGCAAATTGCAAAATCTCAGATGCAAGGACCTGACGTTTATCAGCCTCGATTGCCGATAAGGTTGGCCTGGACATCTCCAATTTCTTCGCTGCATCTGCCTGATTGATACCACTGTCGATTCTCGCCTTCTTAAGTCTTTCTCCAAAGGTCATATCGTCACCTCCATGTCAGAAATACTGACCTACTTGGAGTGTAACACTTTTATCACTCTTTGTCAGTATTTCTGACATCATTTATTATTCTGCTTTAGAATAATACATATCATGATTTACTTCTGCCTGGTAATAACTTCCCACCGTAGATACTGAATTGAATAACACTGCCAGCATATACTTTTTTATGTTCCTAACCTTGGCAGTATTATCTTTCATGCATCCAAGTACATATTCCATATGCCCAAAATCCAGCTTTAAGAATCTGGATCGAACCAACTCTGCCGGATATCGATTCCTGGCAATCTCAATTTCATCATTTCGAGAAAGGACCGTTTCAAGAATCAGATCTAATAACCCTTCGATGATATCTCTGTCATAGGGATAACGATCTAACAAGAAGTCATACTCAATATTCTCTTTTATCAATTGCTGATATCCTGCTACATCGGATCTTTTCTCGCCTGTTTCCACAGATAAGATCAGATTAGATTCGTTGTTATTAAATTCAGTATTATTATTTTTATTCTTATTAGGGTCCTCTTTATAAACCTCCTGATGTCCATCATCTAAACCTTCTGAGGTTTCATTTTGGGACCTGCAGAGGTTTACATTGTAAACTTCAGAACCACTTTCCTTGGATGCCAAAAAGAAGTTTTTTACATAGATAATGTCCGGCTTACCAAGCCCTTGCTTCTTTCTCTCAATCAATCCAATGCCCCCTTTTTCATCCAATTCAGCAATTGTCTTCATCGCTTTATTCTTTCCGCAATTAAGACATTCCATCGTATCTTCAACAGAAAAATAGATGAATACCCGATTTTCCTTATCAAACCAATGATTTCTCGCTGATAAGGACATCCGATCCAGCATTAGCCCGTATAACATCTTCGCATCATTGGTCAGCGTCTTAAAATACTTGCTTGTGACCAGGAGCTTCGGAATCCGATAGAAGGTGAGCATTTCTGATTCTGTTCCATAGAAATATTTGAATTGTATTTCATCGCTCACAGCTTTTTCCTCCTTTCTTACTACATCCAGAGGTGCAGATTCTGCACTTCTGACCTCTACCGGACTCACACATTTTCATATACAAAATTCTTCACGTAGAGAATGCTAGGCTTTCCCTGTCCTCTCTGTTTCTTCTCAATCAATCCGAACTGTTCTAACTCTGACAGATAATCACTGGTCTTTCTCTGAGATATAGATAGGTCCTCTGCAATCTCTTTGATTGGGTATATAATATATGCCCTGTTCTGTTCATCCATCCAATGATTCTTCATCGATACTGCCATACGGTCTAATAGCAGACCGTACAGTAGCTTCGCCTGAATTGAAAGAGCTCCAAAAAAACCATCATTGTCCATCATGGCCTTAGGTATCCGTATGAAGTCATATTGAGAAGAATGCACCCGATCAATGTAATCAAACTTACGAAATTCCATGTGCACCACCTTCCTTCCAGTTTTTAAGAAGAGTCATAATTATCTTTTCCCTCTCATCCGTGTCATAATCCGGTGTAAAGAACTTATCCAGTTTCTTCTTTGAGAGTGTCAGCTTACCATTCGTCTTCTTCTGAGGAAGTGCTGCATTCAGGACTTCGATCATACTGTATTGGGTCAGATTATCTACATTGTTCTCTTTCAAAGCATCTATCTGAGACTGGCGAACCATACCGTTTTCATGGATATATTCATATAGCCACTTCTGCAGCTCCTTGTTGAAATATGAAATCTCAATACCGAGAACCATTGATAAACGCTTCCGGTCTACGTAATCCAGAATCTCCGGTATCAACTCTGTAAGCCTAATGTATCTCTGCACCTGACGACCACCCATGCCCATAGACTTTCCAACTGTTTCACTGCTCCATGACTCACAGAACTTCTCGACATCATGTCGAGAAGTTAAGTCCTCACGACTTCCTTGTCTTCGTAGAGCATCCATCTTCATCTTCAACGAAAAAGCTCTCTCACTAGGCAGTATCTCTTCTCGCCGGACATTTGCATCTACCATTGCAATAGTGGCTTCATCATTTGTCATTGGCTTTATGATTGCTGGGATAGTAACAAGCCCTGCCAGCTTTGCTGCATGCATTCTACGATGTCCAGAAATCATCTCATAGGTTCCTTCATCATCCGGACGTAGCAGAACTGGTGTAAGTACTCCATTATCTTTAATGCTTTGAACAAGATCCTCCATCTTGTCATCATCCAGGACCTTAAAGGGATGATTCTCAAAAGGAAAAATCTGATCAATACGAACCTCTGTTGTGGCATCCTTCTCAATAGGAGCCCCAAGCAATTCCTCAACCGTTTCAAAATGAACCTTTTCCCTCTTAACAGCCATGTTCTAATACCTCCCTTGTCAATTCTGAATATGCTGATGCAGCTTTTCCCTTAGGATCGTAATCATAGATTGTCTTTGCCATCTGACTTGTCTCTGAGGCTCTTACTGACATGGGAATCTCAATCGGGAAGATTGGAATCGACTTACCATATACTTCATTTACCTCAGACACTATTTCTTTCGCATAGACCGTTCTACGATCCACCATAGTGAAGAGTATTCCCTCTATGCTTAGGTTGTTGTTCAGTCTTCTTACGGTATAGATGGTCTTAATAAGCTGCTGTAGGCCCTTAACCGGAAGATAAGCCGCCTGTACCGGTACAAGTACACTATCCGCGCATGCAAGGGCATTAACAGTCAGTATGCCAAGAGAAGGCATACAATCAATCAGCACGTAATCATACTGTGATCTAACCTGTTCCATATAAGTTCTAAGGACTAGCTCTCTGCTCATAGCATTTACCAAAGAAACCTCAGCCGCAGACAAATTAATGTTGGAAGGAAGTAGATCCAGATTATCTCTTACGTGGATGACCCCGAATCCCTCCGGTAATTCATCGTCATTTACTACAGCTGAAATCACTTCCGTAATCGAGTGATCCAGCTTGTCCGGCTCTCTGTATCCCATGCACAGTGTTAGTGATGCCTGTGGATCTAAATCCACCACAAGGACCTTCTTACCCTGATCTGCAAGACCTGCAGCCAGATTCACGGCTGAGGTGGTCTTACCTACACCACCTTTCTGATTTGCAATTGCGATAACTCTACTCATAATCTTCTCCCTCCTTATAATCTGAATGACTGGAAATACTTATCAAAGGTTTCCAGGTCTACCCATGCACTCTTACCAACTTTAATGACCGACTCACATTCATGCGCCATCTGCTTGAATCTTGAAACTCCCATGCTATAAAGTTCTGCTCCTTCTTGATATTTCACGTACTGTTTTCTCTTATCCCGTGTTTCTCTGGCTGCTTTACTTAATGACCTCATAGTCCGTTCTCCTTTCGGTACTGTTCTCTTAAATACGCTTCAAATAGATCTCTACGGACCCTATATGTGGTGTAAATCTTGTATAATGCTCCAGCTTCTCTGGCCATTCTCATCAATACCTTCTCCGTAAGTCCGTAGTATTCATAACCTGATCTCAAATCGAAAAACCGTTTCTGAGCAAATCGGATATCTGTTTCATCTAATAGATCTGAGACTTTCCAAAGATTACCCTTCATCTCTCATCTGCTCCCATCGGTTCTTTACTTTCCGAACCTGCCCCTGAGTTAATGGCTCCTGCCTGAATTGCTCCAGGTATGCCTCAAAGATTTCTCTGTTAATAAGGACTACTCCGTCAAATCGATAGATTGCTCCTGCTTCATCTGCAAGCTTTAGTAACTTTCGATGCTGAAGGCTGTAAACAATCTCGCATTCTCTCCAGGTCAGGAACTGTTTCTTTAACCGGTTCGATGTAGCCTTGATCTCGGTCCTTCGCTCCAGGTCATAATATTCATCTGGCATCTGTTCTTCGCCTATCTTGGTTTTACTCATCGCTGTTCTCCTTTACGTTAGATTTGTGATATCTGTTGCCATGGATTCAAACAAACAAAAAAAGAGGCACCTTCCTAGAATTTCTTCTAAGAAAGTGCCTCTTGGCATTCATGAAATATTCGTTATGTAACTTATCTGGACTTATCCGTTTTCATCTGAAAATACGGATTCGTTACAATTTCGTTGTAATTCTTGTCCAAGACTTTATCTATGTCTGCAACTTGTTACACAAATCAAGTACGTATTAGTACAGCTTAGCACCTGCAGGGATGTGGTTATCAACCATGAGAAGGTGAAGTTCTTCTTCATCGCTGTCCTTCTTATTGTTTACTGCAGAAAGAAGCATACCACAGGACTCGATACCCATCATTGCTCTAGGTGGAAGGTTTGTGATTGCGATCAGAGTCTTTCCAACCAGCTCTTCAGGCTCATAATAAGCGTGAATACCAGAAAGGATAATTCTGTCTGTGCCTGTTCCATCATCCAGTGTGAACTGAAGAAGCTTCTTAGACTTTGGAACGGCCTCACATGCCTTAACCTTAACTGCTCTGAAGTCACTCTTGCTGAAAGTATCGAAATCTACTGTATCCTCAAAGAGAGGCTCTACAGCTACATTGCTGAAATCAATCTTGTTGTTAGGAGTGAAGAAGCCGTTATTGTCGTTTGCCTGCTCATCCTTATGTACTTGAGTGTTATCCTTACGATCGCTCTTGAGTGTCGGGAACAGCAGTACGTCACGGATTGCCTGACTGTCTGTCAGTAACATTACCAGACGGTCAATTCCGTATCCGATACCACCTGTAGGCGGCATACCGATCTCCAGTGCATTCAGGAAATCTTCATCGGTGTGTTCTGCTTCGTCATCACCGGCTGCGGCATTGGCATCCTGTGCGGCGAAACGCTCACGCTGATCAATCGGATCATTTAACTCGGAGTATGCGTTACACATCTCCCATGTATTGCAGAATAACTCGAAACGCTCTACCTTTGTAGGATCGCTTGGTTTCTTCTTGGTCAGTGGAGAAATCTCAATCGGGTGATCCATGATAAAGGTCGGCTGGATCAGTTCCTTCTCGCAGTATTCCTCGAAGAAGAGGTTGATGATATCACCCTTCTTGTGACGCTCTTCGTATGCAATATGATGCTCGTCAGCAAGCTTCTTTGCTGCTGCATCATCCGGTACCTGATCGAAATCAATTCCGGTATATTTCTTGATGGCATCGTTCATTGTCAGACGTGCGAATGGCTTTCCAAGGTCAATTTCCACGCCGTTGTAAGAGATCTTGGTAGATCCGCATACTTTTTCAGCGAGGTAACGGAACATGGATTCGGTCAGTTCCATCATGCCCTCGTAATCAGTGTATGCCTGATACAGCTCCATCAGGGTAAATTCCGGATTGTGGCGGGTATCCACACCCTCGTTACGGAATACACGACCGATCTCGTATACACGCTCCAGGCCACCAACGATCAGTCTCTTTAAGTAAAGTTCCAGGGAAATACGAAGCTTTACATCCTCATTTAATGCATTGTAATGTGTCTCAAATGGTCTTGCTGCCGCACCACCTGCGTTTGCAACAAGCATCGGAGTCTCTACTTCCATGAAATCACGGTCTGCTAAGAAGTTACGGATCTCCTTTAAAATCTTGGAGCGCTTTACAAATACTTCCTTGCTCTCCTGATTCATGATCAGATCAATGTATCTCTGACGGTAACGCATATCCGTGTCGGTCAGTCCATGGAATTTCTCCGGAAGAATCTGTAAAGACTTGGAAAGCAGAGTCATCTCCTCCGCATGGATGGAGATTTCTCCTGTCTTTGTGCGGAATGCGTATCCCTTAACACCCCAGATATCTCCGATATCGGATTTCTTGAAGGTTGCATACAGATCTTCTCCGATTGCGTCACGCGCAACATAGATCTGGATGCTTCCCTTGAGATCCTGAATGTTTGCGAAAGATGCTTTTCCCATGACGCGCTTGAACATCATACGTCCTGCGATGGATACGTGGACCGGATCGGCATCCATGATGCTTCTTCTCTCCTCATAATCTGCTTTGACTGCCTCTCTTGCAGCTGCCTCGTCCATACCATCGGTATTAACTGCCGGTCTGCCTGCCAGGAGTTTCTCTTCGTGTGCATTGTAAAGATCCTTCACATCTGATGTGTGATGGGTTACGTCATATTTGGTAATCTGAAACGGGTCCTGTCCCGCTTCCTGCAGATTTGCAAGCTTTTCACGGCGCACCTTTAACAGCTGGTTGACATCCTGCTGCTGTCCGCCCTGCTTTCCGTTATTCTGTCCTGCCATTTTCATTTCCTCTCTTAATCTACGGTTGATCTCTGGATCTCGAGTACCTTGTAAGATAACTCTCCAGCCTGTGTCTCTACGGTAATGGTATCGCCTACTTTTTTACCTAACAGTGCGCGGCCTACCGGTGATTCATTACTGATCTTTCCCTTTAAGCTGTTTGCCTCTGTGGAACCAACAATCTTGTACTCTAACTCATCGTTGAACTCGCAGTCGAGAATCTTTACCTTACATCCGATGCTGATCTTCTCCAGATCGACCTCTTCCTCAACAACGACTTCGGCATTCTTTAAGATCTTTTCGATCTCCTCGATACGCGCCTCGATGTCTCTCTGCTCGTCCTTTGCTGCATCGTATTCTGCGTTCTCGGACAAGTCACCCTGCTCACGGGCTTCTTTGATCTTCTGAGCAACTTCCTTACGCTTTACAACTTTGAGATTCTGCAGTTCGTCTTCGAGCTTTTTCAGACCTTCATAGGTCAAGATATTTTTCTTATCCATTTGATTTACCCCTGATTCTATATTTTTTATATGCAGCTTTTTGAAAAAAGCGCATAAATAATCCACAATAACCTAGGTATTATAGCGAATTGTCCACATTCTGTCAAGATATTCTCCTTCAAACCGGACTGTCGCTCATCTGTGAAGTTACCGCCCGCCCCACACCGTGTCCACCCAGCAACCTGAACAGCAATTCCGTGAACATCGACACAGCTTTCTATGCATCAGACGAAATACTCCATCAATAGTGTCTCCAGCTGTTCGTAATTTTCCACCTGGTTGATTGCCACACGCAGCCGTGCCCCATGCGGATATCCGGCGGTATACCACGCTGCATGCTTGCGGATCTCACGGATACCGATATATTCACCTTTAAACTCCAGCATCATCCGGGCATGACGCAGAATCATCTGTGCCACCTCCGATGCCGGCGGCTTCGGCAGATGCTCCCCTGTTTCAAAATAATGCAGGATCTGCCGGAAAATCCACGGATTTCCCTGTGCGCCCCTTGCGATCATGAAGCCATCACATCCGGTCTGTTCTTCCATGGCAATCACATCCTCCGCCGTAAGCAGATCTCCGTTTCCGATGACCGGAATCTTTACGGCTTCTTTTACCTGACGGATAATGTCCCAGTCTGCCTTGCCGGAATAGAACTGCTCCCTGGTCCGTCCATGCACGGCAACTGCTGCCGCACCGGAAGCTTCCGCAATCTTTGCCATCTCCACCGCATTGACATGCTCGTCATCAAACCCTTTGCGGATTTTTACCGTAACCGGTTTTTTGATCGCTTTTACCGTCTTTTCAATGATCTCGCCTGCAAGTTTTGGATTCTTCATGAGTGCCGAGCCTTCCCCGTTGTTCACAATCTTTGGCACTGGGCAGCCCATATTCAAGTCAAGAATATCAAATGGGCGATCCTCAATCTGATGTGCAATCTCTGCAATAATATCCGGATCTGATCCAAACAACTGCAAAGACACCGGGTTTTCCCGCGGATCAATCGTCAGAAGTGCCTGTGTATTACGGTTTTTATAGAGAATTGCTTTGGCACTTACCATTTCCATGCACAGAAGCCCTGCCCCCTGCTCTTTGCACAACAAGCGAAATGGCAGGTCGGTTACGCCTGCCATAGGAGCTAATATTAAATTGTTTGGCAGTGTCACACTGCCGATCTGAAGTGATCTGATCATAACTATTTTATTTTCCGATTCTGTTTTTTATACACAAGATTGATCCCTTTTAACGTCAGGTTCGGATCGTAAATATCCACAGCATCCGTCTCATTGGCAATGATGCGGCCAAGTCCTCCGGTTACAACGGTTTTGATATTTTCGAGTCCGACTTCCGCTTTCACGCGGTTGATGATGTATTCGGTCTGTCCGATCTGTCCGTACACAAGCCCTGCCTGCATACTTGTGATCGTGTCTTTTCCGAGAATTGATGCCGGCTTTTTGATCTCGATCTCCGGGAGTTTTGCAGCATCTTCCCACAAGGCTTTTGCCGAAATCCGGATTCCGGGTGCTGTGATCCCTCCCTGAAAGGCTCCGCTTTCATCCACATAATCATAGGTTGTGGCAGTACCGAAATCAATGACAAGCACCGGACCTCCGTATATTTCATATGCCCCGACTGCATCCACAATACGGTCAGCTCCGATCTGCTGCGGATTCGGTGTCACGATGCGGATTCCCGTTTTGATGCCCGCCTCCACCACGATCGGTGTGATATGGAAATATTTGACAAGTCCGCCCCTCAGGGAATGCATCACATTCGGCACAACGGAACAGATAATTGCATCCTTAATTTCTGTCGGATGAATATCGTTCTGCTCCAGCAGATTCAAAAGCATCATGCCATACTCATCCGATGTCCGTGGCATTTTTGTCGTAATACGAAAACTTGCAGCGATCTCATCGCCCTGAAACACCCCGCAGGTAATATTCGTATTTCCAACATCTATGGTTAATATCATTTGTCTTCCTCCTCGTCCAGTGCCTCTAAGCCTTCGCCCAGATACAGAACTTTGTAATACATCTCAAGTGCTTCCAGCAATTCCCTTTTTTCGTTGCGCAGCTGCTTGATTTTCAGCACGCTTCCGATCTCATCATAGCAGAAATCGCCCTCTTTACAGGAAGTGCGAAGTTCCAGATTTCCCGCTTCATCAAATACCAGCTCCAATACTCCGCCGATATCCTCGGTGTAAATGACGCACATGATTTTTAACTCATCACGGATGGACTGTGGAAGTCCGTTGAAGTTCTCATTCAGATAAAATTTTTTCTGGTATGCGTTGGATACGCACAATACTACCTCATTTGCCTCTTTAGACATATCCATAGATTCCTCTCACGGAAACTTCTCCGGAAGACACCAGTTTTCTTGACTCCCAGGTGTCTACGATCAGTTCTCCCTTTTTTGTAATTCCCATAGCCTTTCCCTCAAATGGCTCCTTCGGATCCAGTACGCGCACCTGCCGGCCACGGTTCACCAGCAGCTGATCGTACTCTTCCTGTAATGCTGACAGATCCTCGGTTTGCAGATAGATCGCATACAGTCGTTCAAATTCTTCCAGAAATGCCTCTATCAGATCTGCACGGTGCACACGTTTTCCGCACTCCAGCAGCAGGGAACCTGCATGATCCTGCAGTTCTCCCGGGAAGCTTTCATTGTGCACATTAATTCCGATTCCGATCACTATATGGTTGATATAGTCAAACTGTGCACTCATTTCCGTAAGAATACCACAGATCTTCTTACCATTTATGACAATATCATTCGGCCATTTGATCAAAGCCTCTGCTCCCGTCACCCGGTGCATTGCATTTGCCACTGCCATCGCTGTCACGAGGGTCAGCATGGATGCATGGTTCGGATTGATGTCCGGTTTGAGCATGAGTGTCATGTAAATTCCCGTTCCCGGAAGAGAATCCCATGTCCGTCCACGGCGTCCTTTTCCCGCGGTCTGCTGATCCGCTACCACAAAAGTTCCTGACGGATGTCCTTCTTCTGCCAGTTCTTTTGCTTTCGTGTTCGTGGAATCAATCTTGTCAAAATAATACGTTTCCGCGCCTGCCCATTCGGTCTTTCGGATGCTTGCCAGCTCCACTTCGTCCATACGGTCCGGCACAGATACCAGATGATATCCCTTATTCTGCACCGCCTCAATCTCATAACCGGCCTCTTTCAGCTGGTTAATTGCCTTCCAGACAGCGGTCCGGGATACGCCAAACTGATTGCACAGCTCCTGACCGGACACATATCCGTCCGTCTCACGGAGCAGTCTTAAAATTTCTGCTTTCATAATCATACTTTCCATTCACAAAAATATGTAAACGTTTTTTCTTAGTCAGATAACGTTGCCTTCATGATCGCCTTGATGGAATGCATACGGTTCTCAGCTTCATCGAAGACAACGGAGCGCTCACTTTCAAATACCTCATCGGTCACTTCCAGCTCGGATAATCCAAACTTTTCATAAACCTGTTTTCCGATCGTGGTCTTTAAATCATGGAATGCCGGCAGACAATGCATGAAGATCGCGCTGTCCTTTGCATTTTTGAATGCATCGGTATTTACCTGATACGGTTTCAGGTCATTGATACGCTCTGCCCATACTTCTTCCGGTTCACCCATGGATACCCATACATCTGTATAAATGACATCAGCATCCCTGGTTGCTTCCGCAACACTGTCTGTCAGTGTGATGGTTGCTCCTGTCGTGGAGGCCACGTCCACACAATAATCCACGAGCTTCTTGTCCGGATAATATTTCGGATTGGTGCAGGCAACAAAATGCATGCCAAGCTTTGCACAGGTAACCATCAGGGAATTGCCCATATTGTAGCGGGCATCTCCCATGTATACAAACTTCACACCCTTAAGTTTTCCAAGATGCTCCTTGATGGTAAGCATATCGGCAATCATCTGTGTCGGATGGGATTCATTGGTCAGTCCGTTCCACACCGGAACCCCTGCATACTTTGCCAGTTCTTCCACGATTTCCTGTCCGTATCCACGATATTCGATTCCATCAAACATACGTCCCAGAACACGTGCGGTATCCGGAATACTTTCCTTTTTTCCAATCTGGGAACCGCTCGGATCAAGATATGTCACATGCATACCCAGATCATGTGCAGCTACCTCGAAAGAGCATCGGGTTCTTGTACTTGTCTTCTCGAAAATCAGTGCAATATTTTTTCCAACCAGGCTGTCATGCATGATTCCCTGATGTTTCTTCTCTTTCAGCTCTGCGGACAGATCCACAAGATACAGGATCTCCTCCGGTGTAAAATCCATCATTTTTAACAAATTACGTCCCTTTAATGTCATTGCTCTTCCTCCTTAAGTGTACGTTGAAAACATTTTACTCCATTTGCCGGAATTTTACAACAATGGTATGGAAAATTGACCGATCAAAAAAGGAGCTCTGCCTTTCGACAAAGCTCCTGGATTTTTAAGTTTAATAAAATACAATCGGTCCTACAACCGTTCCCGCATGACCGCTGGATGCCAGTTTGAAGTATTTTGCCCCACCTGTCGGATCACTGCCGTTTAATGCGGCTCTCGCTGCCTGTCTGGCGCTTGCGCTGACACCGCTGGCAAGTCTTGCTTCAAGTCTGCCGGAAGATGCCGGTCCAAACTGACCTCTCTGATAGATAACTCCGTAGATAGAGTTTGCAAATCCGCCGCTTCTCACACGATTAACTACAACAGCTCCAACCGCTGTCATACACTGTACGCTGGTTCCTCCGGCCTCACACTGTACAAGTGCTGCCAGAAGTGTCTCTTCATCCGCACTTGCAGCAATCGACGCATTCTGTGTTGTCTGGGAAGATGCCGACTGACCGGACGATGATTTCTTTTCAGCAGAAACAGAAGCATTCTTCTTTGCTTCTTCCGCTGCCTTTTTCTCTTCGGCAGCCTTGATTGCTGCCTGTTCTTCCTCAATGGTAACCGCTTTGCCTGTATCCAGTGTGACGGTCACATAATCTTCACTCACATAACAGGTATCCGAACCAACTTTGACGGCAATCCATCCGTCTGTTTCTTCGGCTTTTGTATTCACATCCATGTGCTCACCCGATGCAACGGTTTTCACTACCTCCGCATCTGTGTCGGGTGCTTTACGAATACGAAGACCGTCAATGGAAACCTTCGCAACCGTATCACAGTGTTTCTTTGCATAATTTAATGCATCTGTTCCTGTCACACAATACTCATTCTTTACATATCCTGTTACATTGCCGGACTCAATCTTTGTCCAGGTATCGCCTGCTTCTTTCACAACTGCGCGATCCCCTTTGTACATCTTTCCGACAATTTCGGAATCAGAATCTGCCTTTTCGCGGACGTAAAGAAAATCATCCACCTTCGCCATCAGCTTATTCTGCCACTCCTGTTCCTCTTCGGAAACAGTTTCCTTTTCCGTGGTTTCTTCACTTGTATCATTTCCGGATATAACCGTTCCATCTGCTGTTGCCGCAACCAAAGCCGCATTTGTCTTTTCAACAGAAATATATCTGTCCAGATAGTCTGCTGACTCCAGTTCATATTCATTCATGGCAGATGCCACTCCGGCAATCCCGTTATTGACAAACTGTGTGTCTGCTGCATCCTTTGCTGCAATATTCACTCCATTACCGGTAACTGCAGTGACCGCAAGTGTGAGTGCCAGTCCCGACACGATTACACTTTCCATCACCTTTTTGCTTGCTTTCATTGATGAACCTCCGTAGTTTGTTTCATCCACCTTTTACCCGTGGATTCGTAACATTTTATGCAATAAGTATTACACTTATGTTGCGTTTTTAAACACTTTATTTCATTTGTTACAAGTTTGTTACGTGGTTCATTGTAGCACAGAAATTCCTGTTTGTCAAATTTTAGTAAAAAAATGGGTGGTGCTCTCCACTTTTACTCATATTCCGTTTAAAAAATGGGTGTGCGTTTTCACTGCACACCCATGCCGGTTTTGAAAATGTTACATATTTTATATTCCTGTGTCAATTTATGTATTGTTTTTGATAAAAAACATTCCACTATGGGAAAATTTCCTGCAAAACAGTTGAAATTATGCGGTTTTCTTCCTCATCCTCATGTAAATTTTTATTTTGCACGTTCTCCGGTGATACACTTTTTTCTTCTTTCTTTTTCGGCTTGTCCATGTGTTTTTTTAAGTACAATTCCAGGCGTCTTCTGCACCGGTTTGCTTTTTTCTGTTGCCGCACAATACAAAATACCCCAATTGTTAAAAATAAAAAAAGTATGATCTGCAAACCCATAATCATTAACTCCATTTCATTTTGCCACCTGCTGATCCACATCAGTATTGTCATATCTGCTCCCATCCTTTCATATTATATAAAATCATTTCTTACTGTATAAATCTTATTATAATGAAAGAACGTCATCACCGGAATATCCTTTCGGTCGCAAGTTTCGACATATGTCGTTACTGCCCATGTTGCTTGACATTTCTATATAGATCATATAGAGTTGACTTAAGTAAAGAAAAGAGGAAATATCGAATGGCTAAATCAAAAAAAATTGTTATGACCGGTGGCGGAACTGCCGGACATGTTACTCCAAACATTGCCCTTATGCCGGCACTTCAGGAAGCCGGTTATGAAATTACATATATCGGTTCCTACAACGGAATGGAAAAAGAACTTATCGAAGCACAAAAAATCCCTTATATCGGAATTTCTTCCGGAAAACTTCGCCGTTATTTTGACTGGAAAAACTTTTCCGATCCTTTTAAAGTATTAAAAGGATATGGGCAGGCAATCTCCATCCTGCGCAAACTCAAACCGGACGTTGTCTTTTCCAAAGGTGGATTTGTGTCTGTTCCGGTTGTCCTTGCCGCAAAGCACTGCCATATTCCGGCAATTATCCACGAATCCGATATCACACCGGGACTTGCAAACAAAATCGCAATCCGCGGTGCAAAAAAAGTATGCTGTAATTTCCCGGAGACCATGAAATACCTTCCAGCGGAAAAAGCAGTTCTTACCGGTTCACCGATCCGCCGGGAACTGTTCCACGGAGATGCGGAAAAATCCCTTCACTACTGCGGTTTTCCAGATCACAACAAACCAGTACTCCTGATCGTCGGCGGAAGTTCAGGTTCCAAGGTCATCAATGAAGCGGTACGGAAAGTGCTTCCGGAACTGTTAGAGCAGTTTTATATCATTCATCTTTGCGGAAAAGGAAATCTCGATGAGAAATTAAAAGGCGTGATTGGCTATGCGCAGTTTGAATATGCAAGTGCAGAACTGACCGACATGTTTGCCCTGGCAGATCTTGCCATTTCCCGCGCAGGTGCAAATTCCATCTGTGAACTTCTTGCATTGCACAAACCAAACATCCTGATTCCGCTTTCTGCTGCTGCCAGCCGTGGTGATCAGATTTTAAATGCGAAATCTTTTGCTAAACAGGGATTTTCTTATATGATTGAAGAAGAAAAACTGACGGATCAGACATTACTTGATGCTGTACGCGAAGTATATGCCGACCGCGAAAAATACATCCATACCATGTCAGAGAGCGGTCAGATGGATTCCATCGGAACGATATTAAAACTGATTGAAAGTGTTTCTAAATAATTCACACGCCAAAACAAAAAACATGCATATCTGCTGTACGTTTTTCCAGCGATATGCATGTTTTTGTATATAGAGATACAGATTTTTTACATCTTCATCTTATCACAGATTTCTTTCATCTCATCATCGGAAAGAGATAAATGCTCCCACTCAGGAACTGCCTGATCTCCTGCTTTACGCGGAATCAGATGCATATGGAAATGAAATACGGTCTGTCCTGCTGCTTCTCCGTTATTCTGAAGCACATTGTAACCGTCACATCCCAACACTTCTTTTTCGTGTGTAATAACTTTCTTTGCAAGCTTTGCAGCCTTTGCGAGTACTTCATCATCCATCTCAAACATATTTGCATAGTGCTGTTTCGGCAGAATCAGCGCATGTCCCTTTGTTGCAGGACTTGCATCCAGAATCACACGGAAATCCGCATCTTCATAGATCGTATTGGTCGGAATATCTCCGTTTGCCAGTTTACAAAAAATACAATTGTCGTCTTTCATTTTTTTGCCTCCTAAAATACAAATATCTGATCGAGCATACGAAGCGTTTTAAAATTTCCTTTCGCTGTCATCTCACCCGTCATAAACGCTCTCTGGAATGTCATCCGTCCGTCAATGATTGACTGCAGAACATCTCTGCTTAATTTTGCAACCACGTCAATCTTTTCTTCCTGACCGTAATGAATCTCCAATTCTCCGTTTTCAATTGCCACATACAATGGCTTTTTGATTCCTTCGATAATAAAGGAATAGCTGGCAGCAAAATCCTCAGTAGATACAAAATGACTTTCCAGTTCCTTCACAAACGGTGTATCCATATCATCATCCGGTTTTCCAAGCATATCTTTGAACATCGATGCCAATTCCTCAATATCCTCTTTCTGCTGCTTCACATAAGTATCATCCGATACATACTTCGAGAGCTGCTCGCTCTCCTGTGGTGTCAGATTCAGCTGCTGCGTCCGCAGAACACTCTGCTTTACTGCCTGATTACTGGTCGGAAGATTTTTGATCTTCTGGGAAATGGTCCGGTACAGGTTTTCCGCTTTCTTTTCAATGATCAGCGTATAATCTTTATTCTGCTTGAATTCCACCAGATCCTCTACATATCCGCATAACCCTGCACATGGTAATCCACCCAGAATCTCCCATGCATTCATCAGAGTCAGTTCTCCCTCACGCTCCCCATAGGTTGTAGACATAACAATCGGCTGCATATAGGTATGGCTGATTTTTTCCTTATCACCATATAACCAGCAGGCATCCAGAAACTGCTGCATATAACCACCGATTCCCAGCCACTCAATCGTTGTGGCAAGAATAATTCCGTCTGCCTCTTTGAACGTCAGCGGAAGGGTTGCAATTTCATTCTTATGCTCATATATATTGAATCGTTCGATGTTTACCCGAAGTTCCCGTAAAACATCTTCCATCTTTTTTAATACATACAGTGTCGGGTCATCCAAAAGTCCCCGGCCTCCATAATACACGTTGATTTTCATCGGTATACTCTCCTTGCTTTGATACTAATTAGTATAGGGATTTTCCCCCGATAAATCAACTGCTTTACGAGGTTTCCGGTATAAAATAATTGCAAGAACAAATCCCATTGCAAGGCCACCGATGTGTGCCCAGTTGTCCACATCCACACTGGTAATTCCATAATACAGGCTGATCACAATCATAAAAAGCAGCCCTTTGCCCGTAAGAGATTCATATCTTCCTTTGTGTATCATCACAATCCACAGCAATGCCCCGATAATACCGAAAATAGCACCGGATGCCCCTGCCGATACCTCATGCTTTCCCCGTGCGATCATTTGCACATAGGACAGTGTACTTCCTCCCACACCGGCGATCAGATACAGACACAGGTATTTGATATGCCCCATCGCCTTCTCCAGAATCGGACCGGCACAGATCAGTACCAGCATATTATTCAAAATATGTTCAAATCCAAAATGCATAAAAGTAGCTGTAAACAGTCTCCAGTATTCTCCCTGCTTCACATATGGCGGCCAGACCGCTCCCATTCTTACCATAAACTCCGAATTTTCCGTATTTCCAAGGATTTCCAGAATCACATAAACAAGAACATTCACAGCGACAAATCCCACGGTTACAAATGGAAGTTTCTTTTTTTGTGGCATGCTTTTCCCTCCTGATTTTTTCACATGCTATCAGTATACTCACTTCCTTTTGGAAAAACAAGGCAGTTAGCAAAAACGATATCGGACATCCGCGAAACGGATCATGTCATTACTGTTTAATTTTCTTCTCTCTTTGTAAGCCAGCGGCTCATCATTCACAAACGTACCATTTGTCGAATTTAAATCTTCAATATAATAGGTCTCTCCATCATGATCAATCCGCGCATGCAGCTGACTAATCGTATCTGCCTGTATTTGTATGTCCGCATCGGGACCGTACCCGATTCTTGTCATTTTCTTTGTAACACAGATATCCTCGTAAGATTCAGCTCCCTGATACAACAACATTCCCCTGACTTTCCCTGTCATGCTGTTCAGGCATACCGTTGGCCGATATTCGGGTTGTGCCACCGTTTTTATTACTTCCTCCGGATATACAACCGCAGACTTCGAAAGTTTTCTGGTATCCTGCAGGCATTCCCTACTTCCATGATAAGATTCATATACCTGTTTTTCGGTTTCTTCCTCTTCCAGAAGACCTATTTCTATCAGTAGCTTTTTTAATTTTCTGATCCACTCCTTCTGCTCCTTTTTCTTTTCCCCCTTTTTCTTTCTGTTGGCTCTTTTTACAGTTTCATCTTTTCTTTTTTTGTCTGGATGATCTTCATATTTTCTTTCAGGAACTACGGGTTGATTGTTTTTCTCTCTCCAAACTTTTTCCATTCCATTTCCCCCGGATTCCTCCACAGCCGCCTTTTTCCCCTCATTTTGTCTGGTTCTTACAATTTCATCCCGGATATCTGTAATAGAATAACCATCCAGAAGCGTCTTCTCATAAATTCCATATGCTGCTTTTACCGCCCGTGTGTCTTTATGATCCACTTTTGTAAGCAGAAATTCCATTAACTGCTGAAATTCTGTCCCAATGGTTCCACTCCCACCCGGATATACGGTAAAAATAATTTCCTGGTTGCTGTTGGTAATAAATATTAACTCGGGATCCAGCATCAGGCAATTAGTCTGAATCAGATTCCATTCCAGAATCTCCATCTCACTGCAAATGCTCATAATCAGTTTTTCAATGAAAGAAATATCTACTTCTTTTACCCTGCAATACATATCAAGCGACTGTTTACCGGATATGTTATACCAGTACTGTCCCTCCCCATCCATATATGCCTTTTCCACCGCAAGAAGTCCCGGCAATTTTCTCCGCAACATCAGCTTTTCATCCAGCCCCGCATGGATTCCCGCTGCAATTTTCATAAAACTTCCCGTAAGATTTCTTTCATATACTATTTCCCGATTGATCATTTTTTCACCTCTTTTAACGTCTGATACTGATAAAAGGAATCTACTGCCCACATATCTTCTATCTGTTTTTCTTCATGCTCCTCACGTACTTCATGCAACAAATCAATTCCTGTACACATAGCTGCTGCCATCGTCCATATCAGAACCGGTATAATCACAGCCGCCTCTACGGTATAACTTCCTCTCCATTTCATATTTTCTCCTTTTATCCCTGTAATCCCCACATGACCAGATGTGCCCCTAGCAGAAATGGTACAAACGGAAACTCGGATTTTCTGTTTTTATGTCCGAATACCAGCAAACCAAGAGCCGTAATTCCCGCAATGGTAATGGCAATCATGACAATTCCCATTATTTCACCCAGTGCATAAAAACATCCCATACCTAAAATTACCAGACCGTCTCCATACCCAATACTTTCCCTTGTACTCCAGGCCAGTATAAGCATAAATATCCCCGGCAATAATCCCAAAAACCATACCGGATTTTTCCAACAGCCCCCCAGCAGTGATATGGTCATGCCTGATATTCCCAGAAGCAAAATTGCCCAGCCATGAAGTTGCTGTTTTCTCATATCTTCCCAGGAGAGTCCTGCCAATCCAAACGTCAATATGCACATTCTGATCATTTCATAGTTATTCTGCATGATTTTACCTCACCTCCGTATTCGCCCCACATTTGCCACAGGCTCTTTTTCCTCCCGTCTCTTCCAAAAGGATCAGATAAATAGTTCTTTTTAGCCCACTGCAGGCAAGATCACTGTGATAACAGGTTCCATAATCCGTCACATACACCTTTCCGGCAACATGATTTTTTGCCACGCACCCGGAACATGCGCTGTACTTATGTTCATTTTTGTTTCTCATACTGCTGATCTGTGCATAATCCGTACTTTTAATACTCAAATCCAGATAATGGCACTTTCTGCTCCTGTGATAAACAGTTCCATGTTTTGTAACATACACATAATCACTCTGCTTTCCATCTGTACGGTCGCCAATCCACTTATGGCTCTTACTTTTCTGACAGATACCAACACCCTTTACCTCAAAAAAGCTAATTGGAATTTTAATGTAATAATTAACCTGCAAATTAATATAATTTCCTGACAGATCGGATTTTGCCATCGTAATCGCATGTTTTCCACCGCGAATATATTTTTCCGGCAGGCTGTACGTTCCCAGCTCCTTTCTAAAATACGCTTCCGCAGATACCAGAAGCCCCGTTTGCGATGAAACCGCAGATGCTTCACATGCTGTTTTTCTGCTTGCATAATTCAACGCCTCCTGAACTTCTGTCTGAATCTGCAATACCCGAAAGAAAAATAAGAGCGTAAGGAAAAACACGGCTGCTACAGGAATAATCACGGCTGCTTCCAGCGTATACGATCCCTTAAAAAAGGAACATAAGGATGCCTTTTGGCAAGGATGTTCTCCCAGGTTATAGATATCGTCTTGCGGATTCGAATCTATTGGTTCGTTTATTATCTTATGAATACATGCCTGCTTCGGAAAAGGTTGATATTTGAGGGTAATTGTTGGTTTCCACTGTCCAAAAGACATCCTTACATCCCCTCCTTCCCATGAAAATAACTATATCCGGAATGATTTTGAATCCGGAATCCATTTGAGAAATTTTCAAGGATGGATACAAAGCCAAGAAATACCGGTTGGAATTCATAGGTGGCAGTAAGCTCAGTTTCACACAAAACGTGGTCCATCTGAAAATTTTCGTACCCTTCCTGTGTCTGTACATACGCTTCCTCCACATCCATGGTGCGCATTGCAAGGGTATTTCCCTTATGAAACAAAAGCAAAATGGCAGCATATTGTCCATAATCCAATCCCTGAGAACAATCTTTCGCCACAGACCAGCCCGACAAAAGTTCCGGAATCATATGTACATTTGAAGTCCAGTCCGCATCACTTTTTATCATTGTAATTTTCCCACCGGACAATAGTGTCCTTACATCTAACACACTTTCTGCAAATGCCCACGCTACTAAGATTCCGTATTTTACAGCTTCAATTACGGCCGGATTCGCCGATACTCCTGCCAATGTAACCGCAAGTGCCATTGCCTCTGATTGTCGCTGGGAAGATGCGGTTAATGAGGCCATATTTAACGGTTCTCTCATTGCCAGCAGCTCCGAAACCACAATTTTTAAATTATCCGCGTCATTTCTTTTTCCGCCCAAAACATACTCCAGCTCATATTCCAATACGCGATCCTGCTTTTTTTCCACATAGTTTCCAAGATAATTCACCAGATACTGATAAAACAATACTTTTTGATACCAGTCTGTTCCCACATAAGAATCCATCGTACCTTTTTCCAGACTTCTGTGTGAAACAGTTTCTTCTATATTAATAGATTTTCCGGATACCTTTGTATTTTCCAGCAAAACAAGGGATAGTACCCCTTCTTTTTTTACTTCTGTCACCGTTTCTAAAGGATTCTCTGTTGGCGTTGCCTTTTCTCCAGAATCCTCTTTCTTTGTTTTATCCCCCTGACGCGCTTCCCCTTTTAACTGCCGGGATGATGAATTACCTGCCCCCTCCGTTTCATATTTTTCCGGATGCTTCAGTGCATCCATTGCATCTGCAATACCCTCATCCGGATTTTTATAGTCCTTTTTTACTTCTTTTACTGCTTCATAATGATTGTAGACGGACTTTGCCATCTCATATGCAATATTCTTTTTCATATAAGTACACACAGCCTTCTGAAATACGACACCATTCTGATCTGTCAGCAATCGATAGGGGTCATACCTTGCATCTGTCATCTCCGCGGTCAACAGACTCATCCCGGAAAGCAAAGTTTTTTGTTCTTTGCTTCCAAGATGATCCAATGTAAGGCCACGCAACTGTGCTTCCCGGTTATTAAAACATAATTTACCTTCTGTATCATCCACCCGTACTCCAAGAATTTTGTATGTTTCCCACAAAGGACTGCAATAATCGGCAAAAACGGATTCCAAAACCGTATCCGTATTCATATACAATACTTTCTGAAGTTCATAATGTCTCGCTGCTTCTAAAAGTGTGAAAAGAAGCTGCGCCACCAGCATCAGTGAAAGGGCTGCAAACACAGTAATACTCGCCTTTCTCCTCACTATACCTCCCCTGTGCGTTCTTTAATTGTGTTGAAAATATCAGAAACCAGCGTTGTCAGTTTTTTCTTGAACAACACAACAATTCCTATCAACACCACAACGATCAACACCATTTCTACAACTCCTACCCCATCTTCTTCCATCAAAAAGTTTTTAAATCCTAACATAATTTTTCCTCCTTATACTTGAAATGACAGCATTGCCGGAATCATAATGATGGCAATCACGATGCCAAGCATCATCATGAGTGGCAACAGCATTTTCGTTCCTGCCTCTTCTCCCAATTTACAGGCCAGTGCCTTCCTTTCTTCCAGTGCATTCTCCGATTCCTGTTCCAAAAGTTTACATAATCCCCTGCTTCCTGTCTGTAAATTCTGTAAAAGAATCCGAATGAGTCTCTGATACTCTCCCAAATCCACTCTTTCTCCAAATTTCTGGTATGCAAGACGTTCACTTTCCCCGTCCAGGATTTCGTGATTCGTTATTATCATTTCTTCATAGATATACCGTTCTTTTATTTGTTTTTTCTGCCTTTTATCAGAATATTGAGCGGAAATTCTATTCCATGCCTGTTTTAATGACATGCCTGCTCCCAGTAAAATCAGAAGTTTACTCACAACTTCCGCATAATCCAGTTTCATCTGCTCTTTTTTTATATGATCTGCAGTACGTTTTCTCTCCAGAACAATTCCCGCCATCAGGAAACAGACAAGCACCTCAAAAAACAAAATTTTCCATACCAGATGCTGTTTTTTTTCTTTCCATTGCAGCTTCACCCCTGCCGCCTGATCCGGCAGCGTCAGATACCTTTCCCCTTCCTGCGTACTCTGCTGCTCCACTTCAGCTGCAATTTCATGAATGACCTTTTCCTGCTGCGACATCACTTTCGGGTATACTTGAAAAGAAAACGTATATTCCTCCCGGTACTTTTCACAGGTAAGTGCCACACTCGCCTGTACAAGTTCTCCTTGGGGATCTAATTGATCCTCCCGGATCGTTCCATCTACGTCCACTGCATTGTATTGATCCAATGTCCAGTCGGCTTTTACCAATCCTTTCACATAGCTTGGCTTCATATGCACCTGCTCTGTTACATGTGCAGCCTCTTCTCCCTCTGGGAAAAAGGTTTCGTCTATTTCCTTTTCTGCCCGGGAAAAATAGGATTGTGCTGTCTTTTCATCAATACATTGTGCAGGAACGCTTATCTGATAATCATAATCTTTCAATTGTTCTCCCGCATTCAGCGTAAGTTCCACTTCCTGCCGCCCACTGCCCGGACTGCCCCGGATAATTCTGTTTTTATCGTCCATACTGCGATCGGAAAATTCCATATATGCCCCAAGCAGCAATAACAGAATACAAACAACCGCTGCCTCTATGATTTTTTTCCTTCTCACGCTTCCCCCTCTACATATGTATTGTCATTATTTTCTCTGCCAGTACAATCGCCCCACCATAAGCTGCAAGGCATACTGTCATAAACAATGCCCCTGCCACATTTCCATATAAAACATTCAGGAAATCCATGGATGTCACCTTCAGATACAACAAAATGAACAACGGTATCACATTCATTACTTTCTGTTCCATCTTTCTAGAAGCAATCTGTACCTGAATCTCCCTCTCTGTTTCATGGCGCACCCGCATGTGCCGGGATGTTGCATCAATAATTGTCACAAAATTTCCACCGCTGCGTTTTGCAAATGAAAAAACTTCGGAAAAACTTGCAATATCCATATTTCCACTTCGGGTTGAGAAATCTCCCAGCAGCAGCTCCAATGGTTGATTAAGGCTGATGGAACAATTCATCTCCTTTACCTCCTGATACATATAGGATCTTTTCCCATATAATGCGAGTATTTCTTTTTCTGCCTCTTTCCACGCATTTTCTATAGAGAAACCAGCAAGTAAAGCCGCACTGATACTCCGGAGAGTATCCACAAATTCCTTCGCAAGCTGTAATTGCATCTGCTCTTCCCCTGCTTTTTTCTGACGCTTCATGAAAAACCAGATAAAAACAGGAAAAAATACTATCCCCAGCCAGCTGGCATAAAATAAATACGCAATTGCCACTGTCAGCAGCCCCGCCAGAGCAATGCTTCTACAGACCTCCTTCCGGCTCAGATGATACACGCGATAATCCATCTTCTATCTCTCCCTTCTCCCGGGTCAGCCCTGCCATCTCCAGTTTTTTACGATTCTTTAATATGCCACAGTGTTTCCACTTCCAGCTGCCCACGATTCCTTCCAGTTCGTAAATTGGGGAAATCTGAATCTCGCCATCTTTTACTCCGCATACCTCTGTGATTTCCAATACCCTGCGGCTTTTATCCGGCAATCTTCCCAAATGAACAATCAGGTCTATCCCGGATGCAATCTGTTGTCTGATTGCAGCAATCGGCAGATCCATCCCCATCAGTACCATCATTTCCAGACGGGAGAGAATATCTCTGCTTGAATTTCCATGGGCGGTGGATAATCCGCCGTCATGTCCGGTGTTCAATGCCTGAAGCATATCAAATGCCTCCGCTCCACGGCACTCCCCAACGAGTATTCTGTCCGGACGCATACGCAATGCCGTGCGGATCAGATCACGGATCGTTACCGGCTGGACGCCCTCCATATTTGCATTCCGTGTTTCCAGCCGTACCAGATTTTTGATTCCCTGTATTTGAAGTTCCGCGGAATCCTCAATCGTTATAACTCTCTCATCCTCCGGGATATACTGTGATAAAGCATTTAAAAATGTCGTTTTCCCAGAGCTTGTCCCTCCCGAAATCAACAGGTTGTATTTTGCCCTTACCAGCATCTTTAAAAACTCTGCTGCATCTTCCGGAAGTGCCCCTTTTTGAATAAGGGTCTGCATATCCAGCGGTTTCTCCGGAAATTTCCGGATTGTGATTGTAGAACCATCCAGAGAAACCGGTGCCAGGACAATATTTACACGGGAGCCATCTGCAAGTCTTGTATCTACGATTGGATTCGATAAATTAACCACCCGGTTATGTCTTCCAACGATCTGCTGTATCACATCCTGCATTTTTTCTTCGCTGGCAAATGCCTGATTCCATGCATGAACCCTTCCTGCCTTTTCGTAAAAAATATGTTTCGGTCCATTTACCATGATCTCGGAAATTTCCGGATCATCCAGAAGTTCCTGCAAAGCATCCAGTTTTCTGAGTGAATTAAATACTCTTGCTTCCAGCATCAGACGTTCCCGAATGGAAATGGGTTCCTCCTGCATCAGCCGGGATGCCTCTTCCCCAATCAGATTTTCAATTTCTTCATCCGACATCTCCCGCGAAAGATCCATGCGTTCCAATACACGTTGCCGGATACATCCTACATACTCATCCAACCGGCATCATCCTCCGGATACTGTCTCCAAATTCGTTCCATTTCCATTGCTCGACGAGCCGCTCGCAGGATACCACAGGGGATGCCACAGGTGGAAGCTGTATCTCCCGCAGATTCTCGGATAACCGTTCTTCTCCGCGTTTTTGAATTTCTGTCAAAAATTCTTTCTCTCTCCACTGTCCAAGCCCTCCTCTGCTTTTCATCAGGAAAATTTTCTGGCAGCTCCCCAGCAATTCAAAAAATCCCATAAACCGTGACCCCAGATTTAAAACGATGGTTGTATAATTCATTTCCTGCGCTAAAATCTGAAACAATTTCTGATACGTCAGATTTTTCACTTCACACAGACACTCGGTATTTCCCAGAGGATACACAACATCTGTCCTGTCCAGATGACCGATGCAGGAAACCATCCTGCTCTTTGAGTATTTTCCGCTTTCTGCCATCACCAGAAGTTCTTCCATCCCGGACGAATAAAATTCCCCCATCAGCTGCGACAATCCACTGTTTTCCTGCAAATCCAGAAGCAGAACTTTTTCGTTTTCACTCAGAATGGAGGACAGCGTGACCGCAAACGGAAGCTGCATTTCATTTTCTGCCAGCGAATATACTGCAAGAACCTGTAATTTTTGCTTCACACCCCCACTGGCATTTTTTATTTCCTCCCCAATCTGTTTTAAAATCTCATCGACGATTTTATTCACTTCCTGATACTTATCCACAAACACCACCCCTTTTTCCACCTCTTTATCCACATTTTCATTTCCATCAGACAGATAAATTTGTGGAATTTCACATTCTATCCTGTTTTCCCCAGCCAAATCATCCGACAGAACAATTGCATCCAGGGTTTTCCAGTTCTCCTGAAGTGCCTCCTTCTGGGAAAACATGTGCAGCTCAAGCTGATCCCGATAATGATTCATCAAGCAGCTGGTAAAACGGTCACCATACTCCCGGTCTCCAATACAGAGTCCCAATCGAGCTCTCCTCATAGCTCCTCCTTTCTTTTCAAAACAGTGACAGCCATACTGTCCGATGCGCGTATAACATTCCCAGTAAAACCGCAACAGAAAAATGCATCAGATTCTGCTCCTGAACCCAGCCATTTCGATAAGAGGAGAATTTCCCCGAAAACAGTTCCCTTAAAAAAACCTGTGCTTTAAAAAGGCTGATTCTAAGATTGCGCATATACAACATCTTGAGCACGGCTATTACTGCTCCTGCCACAAATGCTGCCAGCACACAGTCTGTCAATGTTTTTAAATTTGTAAATCCACCGATAACGGAAAAAAGTTTGATATCTCCGGCGCCCAACACACCTATGAGATAAAAAAGATATAACATGATAACCGGAATAGAAATATTCAAAAGAACTTGAATGATTCGCGGCATTCCACCCAAAACTATACCGAATGCCATCGATAAAAATAAACCCATGATAATCAGCCGGTTACTGATCCTCATGCTGGTAATATCCTGAACGACTGCCACAATTAGGATTGCATACAGTGTCAGAACCGATGCCCCCTGCATCGAAATCAATTTGCATCACCCCTTTGTTGTGAATCGAATTATAACAATGCCAATTTTATTTGTCAAGCAGTTTTTTACAAATTTTTTGTATAACTTTTCCATTTTTGCTTATACTTGTAAAAGAGAGACTTCAGAAAGCAGGTGATCCAATGAAATTGTTTAAGACAACCCCTCAGCCCCCCGACGGCTATGCAATACTTCTCGATAATCTGAAACAGACAACCGCAGAACTGCAAAATACCTATGCCAATCTTGAAAATGTCGTTGATCCGGATTTGATCGACTATTACATTTATCAGGCAAAAGCCGTACAGATGCGCTATAAATTTCTTCTGGGATGTGTAAAAAAAATAGAGGGAAACTATTCGCTTCCCTCCTGACCGTTCACATTTTACAGAAATTTTATACAAAAAAGCCCCGGTGACTGTCCACATCCATATAATCTTCGTTTACGGCACCGCGCGCATAAGTCATCCCTGCATATACCTGCTGGGTATTTTTCATAAGGGGTGCACTCTTGTCCTGTTTCGCCACCTCTACAAAAGAAGTATACAACCGGTGCATGATATGTTCCGCTTCCTGCACTCCATCCAGCCGATTCTCGTACATCGCCCGTGAAAGCTCATTTTTACAGAACATATAGAGTTTATACAGGTTGTGCGAGATCGGATACGAAAAATTGAGACTTCCGATCAGTTCATCCAGAACACTCTGTGCATTCCGGATCGCATCCTTCTGTCCATCATGATCTCCCTTGCAGTGTGCCTGCCGAATATCATCCACATAGGCAAAAAAGATATCGTAAATGATGACGATCATCTCACCGGAATTACACTGGCTCAGTCGTCTCGTAAAATCTTTTTTCAGCTCATTTTCCATATGCTACTCCTATTTCTGCAGCAAAGACAGTACCTGCTGTGGAATATCATTTGCCTGTGATAACACCGAAACAGCAGCCTGTTCCAGAATATTCTGCTGTGTATATTCTGTCATTTCAGATGCCATATCGGTATCCATAAGCCCTGAATACGCGGTTGTCATATCTTCCTGTGTCTCTGCAAGACTGGAGCTTGCATACTCGAGACGATTGGTATATGCACCGATTCCGGAGCGGACAGCACTTAATTTTGCAATTGCTGCATCCATCGTGCTGATGGCTTTGTCAGCACCTCCGTTGACCGCCACATTTACCGTATCCAGATACAGACTCTCCGAGGAAACTTCCGGAATATGTACATCCATATTCTGATACTGGTTCGCACCGATCTGGATGGTCATCGCACCAACATCCGTCACATCAAATTTAAGGGTATCCCCATTTTGTACGTCATCACTCAGCAGAAAATCCATGGAAAATCCACCTTTATCCGTGATTTTCACACGATTTCCCTCAACATTTGTAATTACTGTACTTCCAAATTCGTTTCCAAGTGTGACCTTTGCGTCCGATCCACTTGCTATAAGTTTGTAACTTTCGTCATCAGCATTCTGAACAACTCCCTGTGCTTTTGACAGACCTGTTTTTTGTGCCATCTCTTTTGACATACCAATGGTCAGTGTCTCCTTTGATCCCTTGTTATCCGCAGTAATATTATAAACTCCTGCCTTATTTGGATCTTTTTCAAACTTGCACCCGATCTCATCTGCCACGGACATCAGCTGCTTGTATACATCATCCGCACTCATGCCCTTTTCATACTCTATTCCTACTCCATTGATGGAAACCGTACCCCCGTCAAAATTCGGATCATTGATCAGGTTGGACATATCCAATGTATAAGTAGCTTCCTTTGCCACTTCATCTACTGTAATCGTATAATCTCCCGGAAGAACCTCCTCGGAAAAGTCAATTCTTGTTGCGCTCCGTGCAAATTTTGTAGTATCCTTATGTGTTCCACTCACATACACACGTGTATTTGCCGAACCGTCAAGCAACGTCTTCTTGTTGTACTCTGTATCTGTGGAAATCCGGTCAACTTCCTGTGTCAGCTGATCAATCTCGTCCTGAATACTCTGACGGTCCGAATAAGAGTTTGTTCCATTTGCCGCCTGAACACTCAATTCACGGATACGCTGCAGCATATTGCTGACTTCGTTTAATGCCCCGTCTGCAATTCTGAGTACGGACTGTCCATCATCAGAATTCGCTTCTGCCTGATTCAGACCATCAATCTGTGCTTTCATCTTGCTGGAGATTGCCATTCCCGCCGGATTATCTCCAGCTTTATTGATCTTATATCCGCTGGAAAGACGCCCCATAGAAAGGCTCAGTTTATTTTCTGTCCGAAGCAGCTGCCGATTGGCTACAACAGCAGACATATTGCGATTAATTTTCATATTTATTCCTTCCCGTATACGCTACGTTTGAGCATCCCTGCCCTCTGATTTGACGCTCCCTGTCATTTCATCTGACATATATATCGTCCGAAAATGTCAATTCTTTAATAAAAAAAAGTATAATTTGCAATTAACGGGAAATCGTATTATAATAGCAACATTAAACGATATTTGCAAAGGAGGATTTATCCCATGGCTAAAGTAACCAAGGATACTATGATCGGAGAACTTCTTCAGATTGATGAGAACGTAGCACCTATGCTTTTAAACATTGGTATGCATTGTCTTGGCTGCCCATCATCCCAGATGGAGACTATTGCTGAGGCAGCTATGGTTCATGGAATCGACCCGGATGATCTGGTAAATGATATCAACGATTTCATCGAGCATGATGCAACCGCATAGATTTCACGTATCAAAAAGGAGTGCTGAATTTCAGCACTCCTTTTTGATTTAAATTTTCTAAAGAGATGCAAACACCTGCAGTGCCTGCGGTCCCGTAATTTTATTTCCATGCTCCGCAAAATATGCTCCGACTGCAGGATTATAGTTTTTCTGCTGTGCATATTCGCAAATAATATTGCAGACTTTATTAAACTCTTCCGGTGTGTGGTCATCTTTGTGGATCACCAGATAAAACCGGTTTTTCTTCTCGTTCTTAAACAGGTCATTTCGTCCATTGTAATAATTTACAAGTACATGTGCGAGACGCTCCACCTGATCTATCGTCGTAAATTCAAACATTTTCGTCAGATCTGCCGGTACTTCCGGTACTTCTTCCGGTGCCTCTGTCTGCTGTGCATTTTCACTCTCCGGAGAGGCTTTTGCTTCACGTATTTTCTGGAAAAGTTCCAAAATATCATCTGCGCCTTTGCGTTCCACATTTCCGACTGCTCCCGTATTTGAAAACAGTTCCTCATCTCCGGCTTCCGTAAACTGGGAAAAACGGGTATCGAGTTCTTCCGGGTATTCAACCTTTGTAATCAGCAAAACCAGGGATTCGGAAGACAATGGAATTGCCTCTACCATAAGTGGATTGTCACTCACATCAAATCCAAACTCATAATTTGCCTGCTGTATCATATCATGGAAAAGTCCTTTTGCTTTCTCAGAACCATATGCCAGTTCCCGCAGATTAATCTGACGATCTGCAAGATCCTGTTTTGTTAATGTGCATCGAATCTGATTTTCATTTACTTTTTCAATTTTCATCTCTATCACATCCTTCTCTGGAAATCGCTTTCCGTAAATGGTACACTTATTATAATCAAATGCCCTCCCGTTGTAAAGTTACCACGGATTAAAAAATTATAAAAAAAATACTTGCATTGCAAAATAAAGTGTGTTATAAGTTTATGCATGAGATGCGTCTCTGACCCAAAGGAGCGTATGAATAACAAAAATTTAATATTGTCTGACCGATACGAGTTGATTCGTCCCCTTGGCCAGGGAGAATGCGGAAGTGTCTTTCTTGTCAGACAGCAATCTTTAGAGCAGTACCGTGCAATGAAGCGATTCCCCAAAAATACTTCGGCACAACCGCTCTTCGCAATATCCGAAGCACAGATTCTAAAGTCTGTTCAGCATCCCGGAATTCCCACAATTTATGATTTTGAAGAAGATGAATCATTCTACTATCTTGTGGAAGAATATATTCAGGGTGACTCTTTAGAAGAATTTTTGCTTCATCAACAGTCAATATCCCAGAACCAGTTTTTATATTTTTGTGAGCAGCTTTGTGACATTTTTGCATATCTGCATACATTACGGCCTTCTCCGATTCTTTATCAGGATCTTAAGCCGGAACATATTATAGTATGTGGAACACAGCTTAAATTGATTGACTTCAGTGTCGCATCTTTTGCTGCCATTTCTGGAAAAGACTTCAACCATTTCGGAAACGTGGATTTTTCTGCTCCGGAACTTATCTCAGGAAAACCGGTAACCCTGAGATCCGATATCTACAGTATCGGAAAAATCATGGAATACATGATGCCATATCTGGATGCAGCCACCAACCGATCTATTTATCCCAAAATTCAGAAAGCAATTTCAGCAGATCCCGACCTGCGCTATGAATCACCGCAGGCTCTGTACTCTGCATTAAAAGAAGTAATTGAAACTACGGGAAGAACGCATCTCAGGCAGACAATTGCAGTCGTTGGAAGTCACAGCGGCTGTGGTGCAACACACATAGCCATCGCACTGGTGACAACACTTAACTACCTTGGCATTTCCGCGATTTACCAGGAAAAAAACTGGTCAAACGACTTGCGCAAGACGGTTGCCCAGCTGAAACATGTGTGGGAAAAAAACGGTTGTTTCTTTTATCGCAATTTTACAGGATTTCCAAAATATGACAGTGGCATCGAAATCCCGGAGCCTGTCGCACAAATCATGGTAAATGATTACGGATGTGATTTTTCTTCCTCCTGCCTTGCAACGGCGGATCATATTATCTATGTGTGTGGAGGAGCATTGTGGCATCAGGACGATGCAAAGTCCAAAGACTTTCTTTTACAAAATTTTGGTAACCGCCTGCATGTTGTTGCGAATCTGTGCGACCACAATTCTGCCATTTATTTTGCCAGAACATTTTCACAGCCGGTCTATTCTTATCCGTTTAATACGGACATCTTTCGTGCAGACAAAGAAAAGCTGGATTTTGTTCACTGGCTGCAACAACCTGAGAAAGGACGGAATCGCCTATTTTTACGTTTCATAAACCATTTATTCCGGCTCCTGCAACCATAGGAGTCTGCGGTACAACAGTAAATTCCGGTGTAACACACTTTAGTATTTCGCTTTGCAACTTTTTACATAGCAGATTTCTGGCCCGCACCGCATACCTGGAAGTCAATTCCAGTCATGAAATCGCTGCGCTTTCTTCGAAAAAGGACCCAACCATTCCTTTTCGCTGCAATGGTGTCAGCTACTATCCGGAGATTACACTCCGGCAGCTGCGGGAACAGTTACATCTGCAACACAAGTATAAAATTCTGGATTTCGGGGTTCTGACTCCATACTCATTTCCGGAATTTGTCCGCTGTGATTACTGTATTGTACTGACAAATGTGAGTATTTGGAAGGATCGGCAGCTCTTACAATTTATTGAGGAACTGAAAAAAACAAATTTAGGAAAGGATTATAAAACAAATGTCCGTTTTATGAGTATGGGAAACCTCAAAAAAGACCGAAAAAGAGTCGAAACGTCCTATGGAATCCGTGTGATTCCGGTTCCCTTTCTCGAAAACCCGTTTCAAGTGTCCTCTCATGATTTTGGATTCTTTGAACAAATATGGAAAGGAAAACAGTTATCACATTAAATTTATCTACTGACAATCAGCTGGTCATTGAATTCAGACCAGAAGTATATGAAAGTCTGATCGTTACTTTTTAAAACGATCCATTAAAAAAAATAAAATAACAAATGGGCTATTATTATGGGTGTGAAATGAGTCTCAATGCAACTCCGTCACGCACAAAATAAACTGAAAAAAGACAAATGGGAGGGCAGATCCACAGACACAACTGCCCTTCCGAAAAAATTCAAACAACTTCTATTTCTTAATTTTATCTGATTCCATTTGAATCTGTACAGGCACAATGCTATAATCGGAATAAATATATAATTTGCCAACAGACAAAGGAAGGACGGCTCATGAAGAAAAAATCTCATTCCATTTTCGCTGTGCTTGCACTGGCACTTGTCATTGCTGCAGCGATCGTAGTCTTCGCCCTGATCCGCAAATACACACCGAGTAAGGAACACGAAGATTTAACCACTTATTATCATCTGACAAATTCCGATGAGGTTGCCATTGTTTTAAATAATGAAGTAACCTCTTCCAAAGCCAGGGTCATTGACGGTCATATTTATATTGATTATGATTTTGTCCATGACAATTTAAATTCACGTTTTTACTGGGACAATAACGAGAATATTCTTCTCTATGCAACAACACAAAATCTGATCTCGGCACAGGCAGAGCAGACCAGTTATATGGTTACAAAATCTTCCGCAGATTACGGTCGTAAAATTGTTACCATAAACTCTGATACTGCATATATTGATCTGGATTTTGTGAAAGAATATTCTGATTTTAAATACAAACATGTAAAAGATCCTCACCGGATCATTATTACCAGCCAGTGGGGAAAATACCAGACTGCCACTGCCAAAAAAAATGCCTCCCTGCGCGTAAGAGGAGGCATCAAAAGCCCGATTCTGAAAAAAGTTTCTTCCAAAGAGGAAGTCACCGTGATCGAACAGGGCGACAACTGGGACAAAGTAATGACAGACGACGGTATTATTGGATACATGCAGAAACGTATGCTTTCCTCCGTCAAAGAAAAAACAAGAAAAAGCGATTTCACTCCGGATACCTTTGCACATATAAAGAAAGATTACAATATCTGTATGGCCTGGCATCAGGTCACAAACCAGTCTGCAAATAACGCGGTTTCCTCTGTCCTTGCAAATACAAGGGGAATCAATGTACTCTCTCCTACCTGGTTTTATCTGAATGACAACAATGGAAACATTGCCAACCTGGCAAGCCTGAATTATGTAAATTACTGTCATAACCAGGGGATTGAAGTCTGGGCGCTTGTCAGCAATCTGGAAAATAAAAATGTCGATACAACAGAAGTCCTGACCCATACCTCTAAGAGACAGAATCTGGTAAATCAGATTGTTTCTATGGCGATTCAATACAATCTGGATGGAATCAATGTAGACTTTGAAAGTATGAATGGGGAGAAAGTCGGAGATGCATTTATTGAATTCATCCGGGAGCTTTCCATTAAATGCAAGAACAACGGAGTTGTTCTTTCTGTAGATAATTATGTCCCGATGTCACATACTGTCTTTTATAACCGAAAAGAACAGGCAAATTTTGCAGATTATGTTGTGATTATGGGGTACGATGAGCATTATGCCGGAAGCTCCGAAGCCGGGTCTGTTGCCTCTTTAAGCTGGGTAACCCAGGGTGTAAGCGATACTTTAAAAGAGGTTCCTGCCGATCAGGTAATTCTTGGAATGCCATTTTATACGCGTGTATGGGAAATCCCATCCGAGAGCAGTTCCGATGACACAGCAGCCGGTGCCAAAATTCCCTCAAAAATTTATGGCATGAAAGCTGCAAACGATTTTCTCGCCACATATGGTGCAACCAAAACATGGCAGGATGACTGTGGACAGAACTATTCGGAATTTACAGATAATGACACCACCTATAAGGTATGGCTGGAAGACTCCGCCTCCGCAGAATGCCGGTTAAAACTGGTTGAAGAAAAGAAGCTTGCCGGTGCATCCTTCTGGAAACTCGGATTTGAAACGAGTGATATCTGGGATACCGTTACCAGGTATATCCACTGACTTACCTGCATATATATAGGAATAAATAATTCCATAAAGCAGGTTCTATGAAAAAGAAATTTGAAATTCTTATGGTTGCATGTCTGTTTATAAGTGCTTTCTTACTTGCGCGTGCATCAGCTGCACTGACATCTTCCAGACATGCGGCTTCCTCCAAAACCTGTATCGTTCTTGATGCCGGACATGGAGGAAGCGATCCTGGAAAAGTTGGCTGTAACGATGCTCTGGAAAAAGACATCAACCTGTCTATTGTGCTAAAACTCAAAACCCTGTTTGAAAACAAAGGATATAAGGTTGTACTCACGCGAAGTGATGATACCGTTCCTGCAGATGAAAACTCGCGCAGTGTAAAAGTAGAAGATCTGCGAAACCGCGTAAAACTGATCACAGATACCAATCCGGTTATGACCATCAGCATCCATCAGAACAGTTTTCCGGATGCCTCAGTCTCCGGTCCACAGGTGTTTTACTTCGAACAGTCTGCGGAAAGTTCTGCAATTGCCTCAGTCATGCAGGATACCCTAAACAACAGCCTTAATCCGCCAAAACCAAGGGTCTGTAAATCCAACAACGACTACTACATATTAAAAAAAACACCCACACCGATCATAATTGTCGAATGTGGGTTTCTGAGCAATGAAACGGAAGCAGCTCTGCTGGTCACAGATGCCTATCAGGAAAAACTGGCGCGAGCCGTTTACCTTGGTGCCATAACCTATCTGGAAAGCGGAAAAGACGTACCGGATACTGCCACCTAATCCGTTTCTTTACGAAACGATATACTAGTTACACTTGATCTCAAACTCTTTATCCTGTGCAAACTGTGCACTGTTGTAAAGAATCAGTATATCGGTAGGTGAAAACATTTCCAAAAGCCGGTCTCCGCTTACATTCAGCTGGCGAAGATCCACAACGACAAGTTTTTCATAATCTTCTGCCAGAAAAGGAAGGATACTGTTCGCAAAAGAATCCTTGATCAAAAGCAGCGTTTTTCCGTTCTTTATTCCCCCGGTAATCTCAAGCACTGCCTGATTCCCACCGGTAAAAACGCTGTACTGGTCTGCTGTTTTCAGGAAGGAAACATCATACAGTGTCTTTGTCTTCTTTTCTCCCATATTATAAACAACACGCAGTTTATCCGCCGGCTCATAAATCTCAATTTTGTCTGCCTGTCTGGCATAATTTATTTTTGCATAAGTTGTTCCATAGAAATCTTTACTGATGCAACGGAACTTCTTTTTCCCCTGTGCCCTCTGAAGATCTCCTCCAACCGCCTTTGTGTATTGTTCATAGGCATACCATGCTCCCAGCGTCGTCCAGTGATGGTCTGTCCGGTAATAGATTTCTTCCTCTTTATGTGCATCCAGTACGGGCTCCACGGAAATCAGTACATCCTCTTTTTCCAATTTCTGCTGCAATGCATCATAAAACTTCTGCTCCTTATAATGAGGGGCAAATGCCGGAAGTTTTTCCCGGAGTACCCACGACTTTGTCGGCACCATCATCACATGGACATCCGCGTTCTGTTTTGCTTTTCCGACAAACTTCTCCAAAGCCTGCAGATTTTTGGAAATCTGTTGCGGATCAAACTCTTTTTCTGTATAGTGTTCCAAAAGGTAATGGTTCTTTCCGATGTAAACATTGTGAATTTCATTTTTGCCCATAAACAATTCCATGTCTGTCTGGAACGAAACCCAATGATCCCTTCCGGGAAACTGATCCCGCAGATACGATTCATATTTTTTCTGGAATCTTCCATCCAGAACTTTCGTTATACTTATTTCCGGGCGTGTCTGAAGTTCTCTTTTTTCAACCGGAGAATAGGTTCTCTGATGCGACAGTGCTTCTTTTCCTGCCAGACCGAGGAGAAGCACCATAAAAATCACACCCGGCAGCCGTTTGAATATCCGTATCATAATTTTCTCTATTTGTACAGTTTACTAATGGCTTTTACGGCCTTTTCATTCTGCTTTTTATATGCAGCAATCACTTTGTCCTCGGACTGTTCCTCCTGCTTGTTGCTGATTGTTCCAAGCATGATAAAGCATACATAGTTTCCTTTTACATAAACTTTGGAAGCCTGAATCTTTAACTGGTTCATCGGGTACTGACAGGTATCCTGTATCAGTTCCTCCCTGTATTTTTTTAATGCCGACCGGATTTTCTTTTTGGAAGCTGCATTCTTTGCTTTTACAATAACCAGTGTGTCCGCATTTGCACTGATCATCGGCACCTCCGCAATTGCAGCACTGTACCATTTGGAAGAAATTCCGTAGCGTTCCTTCAATTCTTTCTTTGATACTTTTTCACTTGGGATATAATCATCCCCATACGCTTTCTTTACAGCATTGTATACTTTTTGTATGGATGGGGTTTTCTTCCCTTTCTGCGTGGATGCTTCTACCGTCACCGGTGCTTCCCATGCATTTTCCGGTGCATATATTCCTGTCACACAGGCAAGCACCAGTATCATTGCCACAATTTTCTTTTTCATTCGCCATTCTCCTTCCAGATCCTGTATATTTTCATTCTTATCGTGAAACCACCTGTAATCTGGTTTCCGCACTATCCTACTACAGATCTTTTGTTTTTGTCAAAAGGGATTTTATGGAATTAATAAAAACTTCCGCTGTATGATACAACCGCGTTGTCTGTACCTGATTGGAACGGTCTTCCTCCAGTTCTCCCTGCTCTTTCATTTCACTTTCCCTCCGGATTCCGGACATCTCAAACTGCGACAAAGAAAGATCCGGTGTATATGCAACATGGATATCTGCCGGTTCCTGCATGGCATCCTGCAGTTCCTGCAGGTGTTCTTCGACCTGTTTTGCGGTCTCTTCGCTGCCTGTCACAATTGTTCCAGAAATACGGTCTGATTTTACCTGAAAAGATGCCGTGATCTTTCCTGCCTTTTCTCCATCCAGAAAAATATCCACGAGACCCTTTTTCTTTTTTCCTCTTACGATTTTTAAAGAAACCCCGGTGACAGAATCTCCTGTCTGCATCGGAATCAAATAACATTCTTCCTGCGATTGTTTCGCACCAATCTGAAACTGTGCGGTCATCTGGCGCATTTCCCGGATATCAATCGTGCGGACATCCGGATCTTCTACGATCATCGTATCCATCACATGCTCTGCCACATCCGCAAGCGTCTCCATGGCATCTGCAAGATCCGAAGGATTCTCAAGGGCTTTTGAAAACTGTTCAAGTACCTGCTCTTTCATCTCTGCAATCTCTGTCATGGAATCTTTGGAAACATGATCTTGCTGAAACAGCCGCTCCATCATCCGATTTGGTTTGCGCAGCATTTCCGATGCTGCCATGACATTTACCATACTGTTTGGAATATCATACCGCTCCAGATAGGTATATACGTCTTCCGGTGTTTCTGCAAGCTGCTGATACTGCGCAAGCTGTTCCTGCCGATAGCTTTTTTCCGCTTCCTGTTCCCCAACGGATTCATCCATCTGCCGGAGTGCCTCTGCCAGTTGTTCCGGAGACATATTCTGCCACTTTTCTTCTCCCAGACGGGAAAGTTTTTCCGGTGAAATATGTTCCATCACATCGCGCAGACAATTCTGCTGGAACGCAGCCGAGATCTGCTCGTCAATTTTCGGACCTTCTGCTGTGCTGTCAACTCCGTCAAAATCATCGTCCACCTGATAATCCAGACCACTCTTTTTTTCTGAACGCACAGCATGCAAAAGGTTTCGCATCGTCACGTCCGATCCCTGATTCATCAGAAATCCAAGTGCTGCCCCATCTCCTTTTTCCACCTGTGCGATCAGACGGTAAATGCCGATATAACTGCTGCGCTCTTCCTCAGAAATCTCATGATTCTGCTCTAGTTTCCACAGATATTTGCTAAACCGTTCCTGCTCCTGTGTTCCGTTCTCCTGCTGAATCTCCTGTGCCGCCTGATTCAGCTGCTCCATAGTCATATCCAGTGGATTTTCCCCACGGCGGATCATTTCCAGCGTTACTGCCGGTTTCATATTAGAAAACGCACGCTGCATCTGCTCATCCAGTGCTTTTACTTCCATAATATTTTCCGGTGTAATTTCGGTATTGTTATATGCCAGTATCCGCACTGCACGGCGGTTTGTTTCACTTGTATCCAGCTGCAGATCCTGTAAAATATCGTCCACATTGGAAAATGCTTTTGTTATGGAATCCCCCATGTCACTGCGCGGAGCAGTCATCAGTGTTTCATAACTTTCATTTGCCTGTGCAAATGCGCGCTGCATCTGCGCTCCGGCATCATGAATCTCCTGAACGGAATCATCCGCATCCACCTGCCCGATTACATATGCCGGCTGCTGTTTCAGTTCGGCAAACACATCCATGGTTTCTGCCATAAGATCCACATTTTTTTCACTTGGCTCAACTCCGGCACCGGCAAGCAGGTCTTTATAGTATTCTCTCTCCTGGAATTTTAAATCCTCGACCAGATCCGCCAGCGGTGTCAGATCCATCTCTACGCCTGCTTTTTCCATCGCCACGGATGCCTCACTGGTCATTACCAGACGTGCTTCCTCCATCTGTCTGCGTGCAGTAATCATGGAAGCATCTGCCGGACGTTTTCCTGCCGCAATTGCCTTCGCCATGGAATCCACGATCTGGTTCCAGTCTATATGATCGGTCTGCAGATCGTCCGATAATCCCTGCAGATCTGTCAGATACTGCAGATTTTCCTGTGTAAGGGGAATCTGGTTTGCCACCAGCCACTTGCTGTTGTCCACCGCATGTTCGTCATCGGAAAGGCCTGCTTCTGCAATAATCTCACGAATCTGCGGCATCAGGGACCCAAAATCAATTCCGCTCTGTTTCGGCTCCACAATATTTTCTGCGCTGCTGCTGTAATTGGACAAATACAGATTGCGGATGGTCGGCTCCATATCATTTTTCAGAAGATAACTCATCGCCTGTTTCGTGATCTCCGGAATCGAGGCAGCCTGTGCCAGTGCCTCCGCACTGTCCTGCACATTTTCCTCCGTCGCTGGCAGGTCGTTTGCCGCAAGAGAGTCCATGATCTGCTGCGTCACAACCGGACTTCCGGTGATCTCCTCTAACTGTTCCTTTGTGAGTGTTCCGCCCATGGAAGACACATCCACTCCGGCTTTTGCCAGTGCCGCTTTAATCTTGTCTGTCACGGTAATAATGGTATGGCTGTCTGCATCGGAAATGGAAAATCCGTCCTCTTCCATCTTCTTTAAATCTTCTGTGGAAGTGGTATTTGCCACTACAGCGATTTCGTTGCTGCGCGCCTGTCCCGAAGAAATCTCCTGCCCTGCAATTTTTTCCGCTACTGTCTTTTCTTCCTGCCCCTGCTTTGCCGGGTTGGAATACGTTGCCATATCGATATTTCCAGCCTCGGACACCGCAGTTTTCTGCTGCACATAGGCTTCCTGTCCGCCAAAAGCTGCAACCGCTCCGGCATCCGGCATATTTGCCTGATAAGCCGCAATTGCCCTGTTACTGTTATCGCGTTTTGCATTCCGCGTTACATCTTCCCATATATTTTTCTGCTCAACCTGCATGTATTGCCTCCGTACCATTACATTTTACGCTATAACATGTATCGGCAGGTTATCCCGAAACCTAAAGTAAAATTACATTAAATAACACTTCTGTCATCTTATGTACTTGCAGTAATATAACTAGCGGCTCCAAACATTATATTATTAAATTTTATTTCTGTGCAAAATCAAGCAGTTCTTTTCTTACATCTGCCAGATATTTTCGTCCTGCCACAATCTGCGTTCCATCCGCCATGTAAATCAGACTTCCAACTATAGAATCCACGTACATGATATTTATAATATATGATTTATGACAACGGACAAATTGCGGAGGCAATCGTTTCTCCATCTCCCCAAGGGAAACTCTCTCCGCATATGCCATATTTTTCATTTGAATTACCGCATCATGTTTTTCCTTCCGAATCAAAATCATATCATAATATCGAATTTTAACAATATCATTTTCTTTATGGAAGTAATAAAAATCACCTGCATGGATTGTAAGATATTTGTCCATGCATACCGATAAGTTTTCCTGTGTGATTGGTTTTAACAGATAATGAAGTGCCCTCACATCATAACCACGAAAGACATACTCCCGAAAAGCTGTAAGAAAAATAATCTCTCCGGAATATCCCAGTTCCCTCAATCTTCCACAAAATGTAAGTCCTGTTTCGTTTTCTTCTAATTCAATGTCTGAAAACAAAATATCAAAACCATCCTGTTCAAAAGACTTTAGCATTTCATTTCCGGTCTGATACCAGAATAATTCGATTCGGTTTCCGCTACCCTCACTCCAAATTTTCAGAGCCGACTCCAATATGCGGTAATCGTTTTCTTTATCTTCCAAAACTGCAATTTTCAAATTCATGTCTGCTGCTCTCCCTGATGCAACGGAATCAAAATATTTACGGAGAACATTTCTTTTTCCGGCAATATTTCCATGATTCCGAAATGTCTCTCTACAATTTCCCGTATTCGCTTCAATCCAATTCCATGTTCCATTCCATTTTGATTGCCTTTCCCTGCTTTTGTGCTCAATAATTCATTCTCAGAATCAGATCTGTAACCCCCATCCGAAGTATTGACAATTTTTATTGACAGCATATTATGAAATGGCTTCATATACAACCAAATTCTCTTACTTTCTGCCCGCATGCATCCCTCAATTGCATTATCGTAGAGATTCCCCAGCAAGGAACAAATCTCTACATCACTTAATGGAATCTCTTCGGGTAAATATATGATATTTTCTGTAAGAATCCCAACATTTTCCGCCATGCTTTGCTTATTGCTGACGATACAGTCAACCGTTGTATTTCCACTGGAAAGCGTATAATGCACCTTGTTCAGGTCTGCTGTGATCTGCCTCATATAGTCAACAGCCTGTCCGGTATGGTTCCCTTCCAAAAGCGTCTGCAACACATCCAGATGGTTTTTTACATCATGCTTCATTATACGCAGCTCTTTGACCGAAGCAAGAATCTGCTCGTACTGCTGTGATTCCATATGTGACAGCAGATTCTCTTCCAGCAGTTTATTATTTTTTTCTCTTTCCACACCCAGATTATAAATAAATAACAGCATAATCATAAACAGGAATAACACAAAGACAAAAATTGTCACAAGCATGAAAAAATCGTTATCCCGGGATTGCTGTAATGCTCTTACTACAGCAATCATGTCTATTTGCTCGATTGCCACACACAACAACGCAATTCCTATAAAAATCAGCTTTTCCTTTGTCTGCAGGCAGATATTTTGTTTTCCAATCATTATCGTCAATCCGATCAACAACCCAAGCAGGATCAGGTAAACCAATGTAAAAACCGCCCGAACCCAGCCTCCCGATAAAACGCGATTGATATTTTCGTGAAAAAGAACCACTGGAAGCATTGCAGACACTACATCTGCAAGCAACGCATAGATCGAATACAATATAACATAAAAAAACTGTGAAAAAAGAGAAGAATTTGTAAAAATCATTGTAATTAAAAAATGCACTATTATACCGTAAAACACAGTATAAAATATTGATACTTTCATCTGATTTAAAAAAAATAAAATGATAGAAAACAGTAACCATGCACACCATTGCCATTTAAAAATTCTCTTTTTGGGATCCAGCTTTCTATTCATAAATAAGAAAAACAAAAATGATTCAAATAAAATAATAAGAAATTCCCATATATTCCACAAAGTCAGCACCTCCACCTGACTACAATTGTACCATAAATGCAGAATAAAAAGGAAATTGAATCCTTAATTTCAATGTCGTTTAAAGCCAATATTTTGTATTTCGCGCCAATTCTATTGTTTTTTTATATAAATATGCTATTGTAAAATTTAATATATTCTGGAATATATTATATTTCCAATTAACAATTTACACGAACGAAAAACGATGATAAAAAGAGAAAAAAATACTATAGGAATTGTGAAAGATGTAATTTGTAAAGTTGCCCCAAAAAAGCAACTACAAACTGTCTTAGCCTTATGTATGAACCTAAAAAACCAATCAGCCTTACGAAAGGATTGAAATATAAAGAATATCATATCTTTCGGGGAAAGGAAAAGGAGCACCTATGTTACAATTTTTAATCAAACGAAATCTCAGCACTTTATCCACCGTTATGGTTTTGCTATGGATTTTTATTCTTCCATTTCTGGAATCCTGGTGGTACATATATCAGATTATTCAGGGAAACTATGCCTATCAGCCGGATTGGAAAGAGAATTTACAATGTTTTGGACTAACCATCGTGCATATTCTGATCACATGTATTATCTATGGCATTATGGGTATGTTTTGTTGTGCAACATCCTTTTATTTCCGCAACCGAAAAACGGTATATTTTGTAAGTATATTTTTCTGGCTGATTGAAATTTTAAAACCCGGCTCCCTGCTTTTAATTTTCCAGCCGTTTCAAATTAATTCTACCCTTACAGAAACAGCTTCAGGACTTTTATTATTTTTCGTGCCAGCAATCCTATACATCTGTATTCTGACCCGAAGGAGTGTCTATGAATAAGAAATGTATCACAACAGTTTTTACTTTTTTGTTTTTTTATGTCACAGTGGCTCTTGTATATGCGAAATCAGGTCATATGTATCATAAAAACCTGATTACATTTTCTTCTTATATGGCCTCCTTTTTCTCAGGTGATTTTTACTTTTTGCATGCTTATGCAATTATTATTCCTTTTGTATATCTGGTTTATCTTCCCCGGATGATAGCTCCGCAAACTAGCTGCTTTGTCTGCAGATACCAGACACGATACCAATATTTCCGCTGCCAATACCAGACAGTACTTTGTTTTACTTTGCTATTTGCTGCCCTTCACATACTTTCGGGAGGAATCTATCTGTTTACACAGATCGGATTTCGTTATTTGAATTGTTCTTCTGTTCTTTGCATTTTTTTATTTCAGTGGATTGCAGATTTTTTGTATTGTATGGGAATCTTTTGCATTCAGCAAATATTAAACAACTACATCCCTACCCTGTACGCTTCACTTGGAGTATGTCTTTTATGCTGCACGCAGATTTTTCTTTACAAAATAAGCAACAGTTATTTCCTTCCTCTTCGGAATTGCCTGGTAGCCATTCACTATATGGCGCACCACCAGTCTGTTATTGTATGCTTTTATGACTTGCTTCGGCTTACATTTCTTGCCCTTCTTTTGTATCTGGTATATTTGCAAACAAATAAGAAGAAGGAGTTTTATGAATGAAAGCACTTAAAAATTGTATTCGATTTCTTTTGCCGTTTTTTATTTTACAATTATTACATTTTAAATATATCAGTATTTTACCAGACACTGCATTTATGTTTGCTTACCAACTGCCATCACACTCCACATCTTTTTTAGATGTTTGTGCCCAATGGCTTCTTCCTATAAGTGCAATTTTATATTTTTCTGTTTATGATACCGATTTTTTGTATGATTACGGGAGTTTTATTATTCCTCGCTTAAAATCACGGAATATTTTAATCAATAAATTACATCTTTCCGGTATTATATTAGTTTTTATTACTTGCTCTATATATTTTTGTGGGAATGTATTATTATATTTGGAATGTTTTATGCAAAACAGCGTGACCATCATAATGCATTTATTTGGTACTTTTTTAAACCTGTATCTGTTGTTTCAGTGGGTTCTTTTACTCCGCTTATGTGTATCTGAAACGACCACCATTTTATTTCTCTCGATTTATTGCCTGATATCCGAATGTATGGTTTTCGTCCATCCATTCCGCAAAATTGCTTACCTTATATTTCCATGGTATTGCACACCTGCAATCAAAATCATTTTTATCATGATGCTGTATTTTTTACTTTATTTACAAATAAAAAGAAAGGACTTTGTATGATTCAATTAGAACACATCTCAAAAAAATTTAAAAAGAAAACCGTACTAAATGATATTTCTTACACATTTGAGACCGGAAAAATTTACGGTATTTATGGCATTAACGGTTCCGGAAAAACAATGTTACTCCGTATCATATCCGGTCTGGTTTTCCCGACTTCCGGCTCAATAATAATTAATGGGAAAACGCTGCATAAAGAAATTTCTTTTCCTGACCATATGGGACTAATTATAGAAAACATGGAATTACAACCCCAGTTAACTGCATTCGAAAATCTGGAAGAATTGAATAAAATCAATCATTATGCCACCACTTCCGACATTCAGGACGCACTCCGGAAAATAAACCTTCAAAGCAATGAAAAAGTCAAAAAATTCTCTCTGGGGATGAAACAAAAGCTCAATATTGCGCAGGCAATTTTTGAAAACCCACGATTACTTCTCTTAGATGAGCCAACCAATGCGCTGGATTCGGATGCCATCGGGCGTCTGAAAGCCATTCTGGAAGATTTAAAAAAGAAGAATTCCTGTATTATAATTGCCACGCATGATCATCAGAATATTACCAGTCTCTGTGATCAGATTCTTGAAATGAAAGAAGGAAACCTCTATGATAAAAATTAATCATCGCATCATTTTTTGGATATTTTCTATTCTTATTATTGGCATGATCTTACTCTCTTGTGGTTGCAACCAATTGTTAAAATTTTATTTTCCGCAGTCTTTTTCTGTTTCAAAAAATGAAATGACTACCAACGATCCGCTTCAAAACGCTGAAAATTATAATTACAGAATTCGTGCGCAAAATTATGCAGATCTTGTTTCCTATCTACCAAGCAATTCGACACCTGTAGATCTGCGTATTCCCAATGAACTTGCTGGTTATAAAGTCTGCGAAATTGAAGAAGGATGTTTTTCATGGTGCGAGGCTATCAAAACAGTATACATTCCAGCTTCTGTCAATAAAATTGGTCATATGGCTTTTTATGATAATCCTTCTTTAACATCAATTTCGATAGAAAACGGAAATTGCACAATTGAAAAAGATTCTTTTGGAAATTTTACCGGAATTATCTATGCTCCCCAAAATAGTCAGGTCTATGAACAATTAAAAAATTACGGATATACCGTAAAAACTTTGTAATTACATACTTAAATACCTTAATTTTAAATGCCAGAATGTCAATCAAAATAAACTCTTTATCTTAACTGACACTTCTGGCATTTGATAAAATATCCTTTATTTCACTATCTTTTACTATATTCTAACACTATCAAAACCACTCCGCAAAATAGTACTATTACAGAACCTATTAGAAATGGCCACAACCCATAATTATTTATAAATCCAATAAAATGATTTGTATCTTCATACATTACCCTGTCAAAAGTTGAAATTGCACTCAATACTATAATTTCCAAAAAACCAAATATTAAAAAAATTGTTCCAAGATATTTTTTCATTCTCATTTTTCTCCTAATTCCTCTCATTATACAGCTTTATCTTTTTCCCATTTATTAACAAATCTATTCCATATAAAAACTCGACAGAAATTATCCCCATAAAAACAGCATTCCCTAATTTTGTATTGCCAAGGTTTAAAAATACCGCGCAAACTACTCCACCTGCTAATATAACAACACCGATTTTACAATAGTTTCTCTTATAACCTTTCAAGTTTTCATCATGAATGACAGGTTCTGTAAAAATATTAATCAATAACAGGCCTCCAATATAATTCCGAAGCATTAAAAACATCACACACCAAATCAACATTGGGATCAACATTTTAAAATACCATGCACACACAAATATAACCATAAAGGGAATACTCATATTTATTTTCACCATTTTTCTAATATACTGCTTTCATTATATCATATATACATAAAAATGCTGTTCTTCCCTCTCTTTTTGTTCTGTCGTTTAAAACCAATATTTTGCAGTTCACACCAATTCTATTGCTTTTTCTATACAAATATACTAGTATGGAATTAAATATATTTTTTAAAAAATATTATGTCGTCAATTAACTATCTATCAGGATACCGAGTCATACACTATTAATGGCACTTTATCAGATACAATTTCTGATATCACGGATTTAATTTTGAGTTTTTCTGCTTAAACAAATGGTTCTATAAAGGATATACACCACAGAATTGGGAGAATGGAGATGATTGAAATGCACCGTATTCCACTTAAAATTGTGACAAGATTATCCGTTATATTTACGGTCATAGGTTTACTTCTTGTTATCATAGGTATTTGCACAGGAACTATGATGGGATTGATAATATTAGGAGCCGGGTTAGTAGAACTTGTTGGAACGATAATTTTTATTGCTGTGTTCAGAAGATGTCCTCATTGTGGTAGTTTTCTTAAAACAGGTTGTAATCGATATTGTCCACATTGTGGTAAATATGTGAACGAGAATGATTATATTTACTTCTAAGCAATGATCCTGTTTTTAAGTTGTACTTGAAAAGACTGCGCTGTGGTTTATGGTGTTGTCCGGGCAGATATGAATATCCGTACAAGACGCGATGTCAAGAAATTTTTAGAAGGACTCTCTACCGGAAGTTCCAGCCTTCTTAAGAATGTAACCGGTGGTTATCATTACCATACAATTGAAGCTGAATCCGAAGAGATTTTAGATGATATTCAAAATGAACTCGCAGAAAAAGGTTTTCTGGCCAAACTGCAGGATTATGAACCTGTAGATTTCTGGGGCGAAGAAGAATCAAATACAAACGTTTAATGCAATCAAGGCGTCAGTCCGGTATTTCCGGAACTGACGCCTTTTAAGCATTGGAAATTGTCAATTCCACTGTTTTGTCTTACATATACTTCTTCACAATATTCTCCATTACTTTCCACTTATGTTCCATATCAGAGACAAGTTTAAACTGTGTCCTTGCCCGGTCCAAATTCTGCCCCGGTCTGTGAATTTTAAAATAAATGTCTCCCTGAATATAATCCATAAGAAACCTCATTCCACATTCATAGGTCATAAGCCTAGCGCCCATCGGAAGCAGCTTTATCTCTTCCTGTGAAAGTTTTCCACCACATCCCTCTATAAAGCCATTCGCACATGCTTCAAAAAGTTCTAAGTTGAACCACACTTTATCCAGATTTTGTTCATCCTCTAATGCTGTACTTGCTCCAATCCGCACCGCATCTCCAAAATCATTCATGGCTGCCCCAGGCATTACAGTGTCCAGGTCAATCACGCATATTCCTTTTTTGGTATCCTTATCCATGAGGACATTATTAATTTTTGTGTCGTTGTGTGTCACACGAAAGCTGATTTTTCCACTTCTCAACAAATCCTGAAAGCAGTCCACAATTTCTTCCCTGTCCAATACAAACTGAATTTCCTCCCGGACTAAATCCGCTCTACCGCACACATCCTCTTCCACTGCCTTTTTAAATCTCTCAAATCTTTCTCTGGTATCATGAAATCCCGGAATTGTCTCATGAAGTGTTTTCGCCGGATAATCCGCTAACATACTTTGAAATCTGCCAAATGCCAGACCGCCCTCATAAAGTATTTCAGGATTATCTATCAAATCATAGCTTACGGTATTTTCAATGAATACATAAGCTCTCCAATACTCACCTTCTGAGTCCACATAATAGGGTTTCCCGTCTTTTGCCGGAATGACATTTAATGTCTCCCGCTCTGGATTTCCACCGTTAGCTGAAATTTTTCTTTTTAAAAATTCAGTGACTCCAACGATATTTTCCATTAATTCAACCGGGTTTTTAAAAATACTCTTGTTCATCTGCTGTAAAATATAATGCCTTTTTACTCCTTGTTCATTTTCAAATGTAACACGGTAAGTATTATTAATATGTCCATTTCCCCATGGAATTTCTTCTTTATATACACCTTCAAAACAGAAATTTGCAGCCACTTCTAATTTTCCGCAGAGCTGTTTTGGATAAAAATTATTCTCTTCCAGCTTTTTCAATGCTGTCATAACCATTGGTTTGTCTTTCCTGTAGGTAACTCCATACCACTTTTCTGTTGTAAGAAGAACTTTTACTTCTGCCTTATTGTTATCTAACAGTCTGCTGACAACTGACGGAAGATAATATTCACATTTCAGTGGATTATGTTGCAGCCCCTCCTGCAGAAAATCACGAAATCCATACTCAACTTCTGACAAAAATCCCTTGCTAAATCCCCATAAATTCATGGAAACAATCGTATCTCCTGCCAATTCCGTATAACTTTTTCCATCATCTTCCGTATATGCGGCATTCTCTCCACGTTTTACAATCGTTGTATGTTCTATTACACTGACAAGTTTTCCAGCACCATCAATCTCACAGACACCTCTTGCCACACTTCCATTCTCCGTCAAAGTATTTTTCAACTGATATCCTACCATTGCATACTGATACTTTTCATTATCTTCATGCACACTCAGATAATCATAAATCTGCTTAAATGCTTCTCTTCCATAATAGTCGTCTGCATTAATCACTGCAAATGGTCCGTCAATCATATCTTTACAGCTTAAAATTGCATGCGCAGTTCCCCATGGCTTTACTCTTCCGGCCGGAACTTCAAATCCCTCCGGCAGATTTTCCAGCTCCTGAAATGCATATCTTACTTTCATAATCTTTTCTATACGATTCCCTATGACATTATGAAAATCTTCCGCATTCTCTCTTTTTATTACAAAAATAACCTCTTCAAATCCTGCAAGATAAGCATCATAAATAGAAAAATCAACAATAATATGTCCATATTCATCTACTGGATCAATCTGTTTCATTCCACCGTAACGGCTTCCCATTCCGGCTGCCATAATTACAAGTACAGGTTTCTTCATATTCTTTATACCTCCTGATTAAACAGCGTACCATTTAATCTCATTTGCCTCTATTTTCAACGCAAAACTGCTTCCATCGCCGCGATAGATAACCGTATTCTGTGGCTCGTAGGTATTATTTACAACACAGAATTTGCCATTTTTTACATATGCATGTACTTCCACATTGAAATTTGTACTAAACCACTGATGTAATAAACTTTCGCCATGTGTACTCCACAAAATGCTTCGATAAAGAATTCTGCTGTTTTCAAAGCTATATGGCAGTCCACTGATATAGACCGAACGACCCTCGCCAAATTCATGCACAGCCATCTGAACTTCTTTGTCCCTCTGTACCAGAATTTCTGTTCCCTCATACGCAAACATATTCTTCTTGCCCTCTCCGAAGTCAACAGGCTTTGTTGTATCTGCAAGAATAAAGTGATTTTTGTGTTCTTCCCAGTTATACTTATCGTAGTTTAAGGTAAATCCGGTTTCTTTTTCCACACCAATTAAATCGGCAAGCTGCAGATAATGTCCCTGATACTGGTGTCCTGCCGGTTCCCCGACACCGATAAATCCACCGCCCCGGTAGACAAATTCACGAATGGCTGCGGAAATAACTGCATTCTCCCAGACTGCCCCGCCGGTGTGTGCCGTATCCCCGTCCCCGACATTGATAATGACATCAATATCCTTTAATATATCCTTATCCTTTAAAATATCATCAAAGGAAATAAATTTCACATCAAACGGTGCGCCGCTTAACGCCTCGATAATTCCCGCATAACTGTAATTCTGTTTCTGATATAAGGCATGGTGTACCATATGGCAGCCCCAGCTGCGGATTTTGCCCCAGCTGTTTAAAACAGCAACCTTCTTCACACAGTACGGTGTTGCTCCTTTTGCATTCTCATACAGTTCACGGAATTCATTGCACACGCTCTCCACATAGTCCAAAAACTCCGGGAAATCTAATGCAAGCTTTAAATATCCGCCATATCCGATACGGTCGATTGGTTTTCTTAAGATGGCACGGCGTGCTGTCACCCAGTTTTCCTTTGCTTCCTTGACAGGATCTCCGCCCTCATGGAAGGTGTCCGGGAAAAAGTATGGAAGGAATCTTCCTTCTGTATATTTTACACCTTCAATATCAGAGATCAGACGAAGTGTACTTCCGTTTCCAACGCTTCCTACCACTGCGTCAAGACCGATCGTTGCAAACTCTTCCATGAATGGTTCTGTTCCGATCCAGTGATCCCCCAAAAACATCATTGCCTCTTTGCCGCATTCATGTGTGATGTCAACCATCTCTTTTGCAAGCTTTGCAACTTCCCTGCGCTGGAATGCCTGAAAATCCTTATATTCTTTACCAGGTACACGGTACTGATTGTTATAATATCCTTGGTCAATGATATATTCCGGGCGGAATTTATAACCCATTTCTTTTTCAAACTGTTCTAAAATATAAGGGCTTACTGACGCGGAATAACCATACCAGTCCACATATTTTTCCCGCTTTAACTCATCAAACATCAATGTAAACTGATGGAAAAACGTCGTATAGCGGATGACATTGACATATGGATGCTCTGCACAGAACTTGCGCAGACGCTCCATGGAATATTTATGTGTTTTCGGCTGTCTTACGTCAAACGTAATCTGATGTTCGAAATCTTTCCAGTCATTTGTCACCGCATTGTACATATGTACCGGATCCCAGATAATATATGCCAGAAAGCTTACTGTATATTCATGAAACGGTTCTGCCTCATGAATACAGACGCACCCTGACTCCTCATTATATTCCCACTGTTTGGTCGATACCACCTGACCTGTGGAACGGTCAACAACCTCCCACCATCGTTTAATATCATCTCTTGTATTGACCTGCATTAACTCATCCGAAATCCCCTTCATCAGAGGAATTTGCAGTTCGCTTTCAACAGCCGTATAAAATCCACTCATAATATAACACTGCTGCACCTCATCCGGGTTTGCCTTCGCCCACTCATTATCTTTTCTCGTGGTGTAGTAAGTTGCATAAATCTTTGCTCCGGTCTTTGTCAGCTCTTCCGGGAATTCTGTTCCGTCACAATCGCGGATTGCATCTGCACCCCAGCGTTTCATTAACTCAATTGTCTCTGAAACCACATCCAGATTTGTAGGAATTGTGACACGGCCTGTATTTTTCTCACTCATTTTTCTTCCTCACTCTATTTCATCCATATAATTACTTTCTTTTCTTCTTTTCTGCAAAAGGGCAATTATAAATCCACAATGCCATTAATAAACAGATAATTCCAATAAGCATAATTCCTAAACCTGTCATTTTTCCTGTCATACCCCATCCAAAAACAGACAGGCTTATTCCGGCAATAAAAAGAGCTGCCATTAAAATTATTCTGCATTTTGTGTGCTTTTTCCAAAATTCCATTTTAATCTCCCTTCTCATCAACCCTTTAAACCACCAACAGTCATTCCCTGTGTCAGTTTATTCTGAACACATATATATAAAATTAATGTAGGAAGCATTACTATTACAAGTCCTGCATACATAATTCCATACTGTGCTGCTGACTGCTGTGCCTGCATCAGATTTAATAATCCTACCGGTAACGTTTTCGGTCCCTTTGCCGAACTCATTAGTGTCATGGAAATGATATATTCATTCCAAAAAGAAAGAAAATTAAACAAGATTACTGTAATAATAGATGGTTTTGCCATTGGGAAAATAATTTTCCACATCGTTGTACTATAACCTGCTCCATCAATATATGCCGCCTCTTCATAATCATGTGCCAATGTTGAAAAATACCCTGACAACAGATAAATTGTAAACGGAAGTGCTGTCGCAGCATATACGATTGCAAGTATGACCAGATTATTTAAAAGAAAACTTTTCCCAATTACTGATTTCAGCCAATTGTCTCCATCTCGCAGCATCAGAAAAATTGGAACAACAATATAATTCACGTTAATAAAAAGACCACCCATAAAAGCCGCATTTAAAGATTTGCTTCCTTTAAATTTAAAACGTGACAAACAGTAAGCTGCCGGCAGTGCAACAATTAAAAGAATTACAAGTGCCAAAGCTGTAACCAATACGGAGTTTAACATGTAATCTCCCATTTTTGCTGTATTCCAGGCATCAATAAAGTTCTGAAAATAAAACCCCTTCGGCAAAGTCCACGGATTTCCATAAAACTCTTTATTTTGCTTAATGGATGCCATAAACACCCATGCCACCGGAATAATAATACTGACTGCAAGCATTATTAAAACTAAATAGATAAAAAATTTATACAACCGTTCCGCAGAATTCGGATTATTTTTCTCTCTCATATTTTCTCTCCTTAAAACTCCAGTGGTTCACGCTCTGTAACTTTATTTACAAGTGCAGACAATGCAAACGAGAAAATAAATATTACAACACCTATTGCCATACTGTATCCATATAATCCGGCATCCTTCTGTCCATACATATAGCTTAGTGACACTTCAGAAGCTCCGTTTGGGCCACCTGAAGTCATAGCTTTTACAAAAAGAAATGCCATATTAATAGTAGAAATAATAAAAAATGTTAATGTTGTACGAATATTAGTCCAGATCAACGGAATTGTAATCTGAAAAAACTGAACGAGCCTGCCTGCACCATCTAATCCGGCACTTTCATACAGGCTTTTCGGCACACTCGCCATAGATGCCATGTACATGACCATATAGTAACCAATCGCCTGCCAGATCATTGCAATAATAAGACTGACGATCACAAGCGATTCACCTTTCCACAAAATCGGGTTCTCCATTTTATGAAACAGTCCGATAATACTGTTTAGCATTCCGTTCTCCGGCTTATAAATTGCAGAAAAAATACCTGCAATTACTACAACCGATAAAATATTGGGAATATAAAAAATAATACGGAAAAAATTCTGTCCCCTGATTTTTTCTCTTGACAGAATGCCTGCAAAAACAAGTGCAAATGCAAAGGTAACTATTGTAACAACAACAATAAGTAAAATCATGTTTTGCATGGATCTTATAAAATTAGTATCCGATATTAATGTTTTAAAATTTTTCAGGCCAACAAATGTTTCATTCGGTGAATATGCACCTTTTTCAAATAACGACATCCGGAATACATTTAAGGTAGGCAATATCATAAACACAAAAAATAAAATTACTGCTGGTGCTATGCATACCGCCAAAAAACCGCTTCGTCCTCTGGCTTTTTTCATACTTTCACGTTCCTTTCAAACAAACCGTACTATTTAAAATTCGGCGGACAAAAATCCTGTCCGCCGACTCATTTTTACCACTATAGCATTAAGGAAAACTAAAAACTCTTATTTCAAATTTGCCCGCATCTGGTCACTTGCCGAAATAATTCCATCAATCCACTCCTGCTCTGTCATATCTCCTGATACCAAAGAGTTTACAGGGTCAAAGAATACAGTACGTACTTCAATACCCGGAATTGCTTCAAATGATGCAAAATTGCCCATGGCTGCCTTTGCTCCATTATCATAGATAGAATAAAACATGACATTATCACCTTCTAATTTATCTGCAATTCCTAATACCGGCTGAATAGCTCCTGCTTTTGCAAAAATTTCACATGCTTTATCACTGTATAAATATGAGATAAATAATTTTGCTGCATCCTGATGTTCTGCACCAGAAGGAATCCATGCCTGCTCAAACCATGTATAACTATAACTGTCTCCTCCCGCTTTTACCGCCGGAAGAGCTGTCATACCCCACTTAAATCCATCTGCACGAGGAGCATCTGCCATTTCACCGACAATCCAGGTTCCATTTGGCATGAAAATTGCCTTATTATCAAGTACTAACTGCTGGTTCTGTGTAAAATCCTGATCATTTGCCTGTGCCGGTGTAATAGGATTTGTGTACTCAGCTAACTTTGCAACAATATCAAAACATGTCTGTGCTTCTGGTGTTTCCCAGATACCTTCTTCATAATTTGTAGCCTTATCAAAGAATTCAGGTCCGCCTGCGGCATACATTAATGCATAGAAAAATGCATCAAAATATCCTGTTGTCGGATATGTAAATAAATAAATTCCCTCTTCTTTTGCTTTATCTCCAAGTTCCCACATTTCATCCCAGGTTGTTGGAACATCCCATCCTTTTTCTTCTAAAAGACCTGCATTATAAAACAGACCACATGGGGAATAAAACATTGGTGCAAGATATGTCTTTCCATCACCATAAGGATTCGTCAATGATGTATCTGTAAATCCTCCTGCAATCTTCTCTGAAACAAGTTTATCTTCTCCCGGAACTTTCATAGATAAGACATCTGTAATGTCAGTAATCATATTTCCCTTAATAAACTGTTCCGTTAACGCAGCTTCACGTCCCGTGGCCAGATGAATAACATCCGGGTATTCGCCTCCCTGCATGGATGGTCCTATTACATCCTCCAATTTTTTATCTGTTGTAAGTTCTACCTGAATTCCGGTTTCTTCTGTAAATGCATCTGTCACTTCCTGCCACATTTGCGAACCATAACCTGTCTCAATCGCAGCTACACTGATTGTTGTTCCAGCATAAGCTGCATATGGATCATCTGATGTTGTCTGTCCAGTTTCTTCTGTCTTGCTGTTATCTGACGCAGAATTCTCCGTTCCTGAATCTGTACCGCACCCTGCAAATAAAGATGCTACCATTACCATACTCATCATTGTACATAAAATTTTTTTCTTCATAGTAACCTCCCATTTTTGTTATTTTTTACTATAAGTTCTTATGTTTCCTTCCCTACATTTGTTATTATATAGTACGCCATCTCTTTTTCCTATCCATATATTGCTCTATATTTTATAATTCTTGCTTTATTTTAAAAATCTTGTTATTTTGTTTTTTTTATTGTATACTAAGTACAACATCGTTCCATTTTGACCAGGAAATCATTGCAATTATAACATGAAAGGACTGTATTTTCCATGAGCAACCGCAAATTTAATCTGGATAATGAGGTACAGCCGGAAATCCATTTCCGCCTGCTTTCCATATCAGCATCCAAATTTGAAAATGACTGGACTTCGTTTCCCCACAGCCATCATTTTACGGAAATCTTCTTTATTAAAGACGGCACCGGACGCATGCTGATTGAAAATGAATCTCTTCCGGTCTCCTCAAACAGCCTTGTCGTGATCGGTGCACAGGTAACACACACAGAGTTTTCCGATCCGGAAAATCCACTGGATTATTATGTGCTCGGGGTGGAAGGATTAAAACTGAATACTGACAAAGAACCGGAATACATTCATGTCCCGGCTTTTGCAAACTCGCCTTTTATCCGCCAGTGTTTTGAAAATATCCTGCGGGAAATGCATAACAAACAGGACCGCTACGCAGAGATCTGCCAGCATTATCTGGATATTTTAATTTTATATTTCTGCCGGAAAGACCATGTATCCTATGAAGTGGTGGATGCGCAGAACAGCAGCCGCGAATGCCACAAGGTAAAACGCTTTATCGAGCACAATTACCAGAGCATGATCTCTCTGGATTCGCTTGCCGAAAACTGCAGTCTCTCAAAATATTACCTTTCACACCGTTTTGCAGAGCTGTACGGGAAATCTCCCATCGCTTACCTGAACGAAGTTCGGCTGGCGTCTGCGCGTGACCTGCTGCTCACAACCAATCACAGCATCGAAGAGATTGCCGGATGTATCGGGTTTTCCTCTACCAGCTATTTTTCGCAGTCCTTCCAGAAAAAATTTCATGAATCGCCACAGCAGTTCCGCAAATCCCACCGTGTCAGGACATGACCATGTTTCATTTTTTACATAAAAAAATAATTTTCTAAAAATTTCCCCGAAAGAATATCATATCTTTCGGGGAAAGGAAATGGATTTTTATTCTTCCGTTTCTGGAATCCTGGTGGTACATATATCAGATTATTCAGGGAAACTATGCCTATCAGCCGGATTGGAAAGAGAATTTACAATGTTTTGGACTAACCATCGTGCATATTCTGATCACATGTATTATCTATGGCATTATGGGTATGTTTTGTTGTGCAACATCCTTTTATTTCCGCAACCGAAAAACGGTATATTTTGTAAGTATATTTTTCTGGCTGATTGAAATTTTAAAACCTGGCTCCCTGCTTCGCACCAACTCTATTGCTTTTTTATGCAAATATGCTATTGTAAAATTAAATATATATTCTGGAAAATATTATGTTGCCAATTAACTATTTACACGAAAGGAAAACCATGATTAAGAGTAAAAAAAATACTATAGGAATTGTGAAAGATACAATTTGTAAAATCGCCCTGAAAAAAGCAAATACAAACTGTCTTAGCCTTATGTATGAACCCCCAAAACCAAAGTGCACTTGGTATCAACCTCAAGATCAACATTATTTACATTCAAATAAGAAAGGTGGAAATTGATTATAAAAAAATATTAAGTATAATTTTAGTTATGGTATTCATGATTACTTTCAATAACAACGTATATGCTGCAGAATTAGATAATATGCAACATAACGACCAAGCATATGTGTTAAATTCATTTTCAGGAAATAACTTGGAAAGTATTTCAGTGAGATTTTAAAATCACAGAAAATCAAATTGAATTTGAACAGTTTGGAAGAAATTTTTTATTTTCTATACACAAATTAAATATGGATACAAGTGACGGGAAAAACATTCCAGATGCCAATTTTTATACAGGTATATCTTCTACTATCTTAAAAACAAATATTTTATTTGCCTACAAATACAATTTTATTATCCTGCCAGAAATTAATATCGTATTCCAGTTCAATATGCTTGGAGCGCCGCATTCTCCTTTGAGGAAACACAAACGCTCTTAAAACAAACCGGATATCCCCACGGAATAAGAGGTTTGCGATGTTCACTATGCTTCCATTCCTTTAAATAATCCATTATTTTTCTATACATCACTGCACCTCCATGAAATGTTTACTTTTGGCATATCAATTATTCATGTAAAAATCAACGTATTTTTCATTTGTTTTTACACTAAATTGCATGAATTATTTCTAAAATTATACATTATTTAACACGATTCCCCGTATTACGATCAAATAATTAAAAAAGAAACCGGGCATCCACGTTGTAAACATGAACTCCCGGTTCCACTTTTTTAGTTAAAATTTAAATACTGCTACTCCGTAAGGCGGCAGCTTATATCCGATCGAATAATCCCGTCCATCACAAGGCTTCTTTTCTGCCTTGTAAGACAGCGGACGCTTCGTATCTTCTGTGTCGGTTCCACCAAACTGCGGATCTGCACTGTTTAATACCAGCTTATAGGTATGTCTGCCCGGCACACCTACCCGATAATCGTCACGCTCTACTGGTGTGAAACTGATCACGAAGAGCAGGTTATTCTTTCCATCCTTACTCTTTCGCACAAAGCTGAAAATACTGCGTTCATAGTCGTTGGCATTCATCCACTCAAATCCTGCCCAGGTCGTATCCTGCTCGTACAGGCATGGATTCTTACGGTACAAATGAAGCAATGCCTTTACCCAATCCTGCATATGTTTGTGTTTCGGATCATCCAGCAGGAACCAGTCCAGTTCGCGCTTCTCGCTCCACTCACGCTCCTGCGCGAATTCCTGTCCCATAAACAGAAGTTTTTTGCCGGAATGTCCCATCATGAATGCATAGCCAGCCATAAGGTTTTTAAACTTATCCCCTTCGAGTCCGGGCATCTTGTTGAGCATGGAACATTTCAGATGTACGACCTCATCATGGGATAATACCAGAATGTACTTCTCACTCTCATTGTAACTCATGGCAAAGGTCATCTTATTGTGATTGTCCTTTCGGAAATATGGGTCAAGCTTCATATAGTCAAGGAAATCATGCATCCAGCCCATGTTCCACTTGTAGCTGAAATTAAGTCCGTCATCCTCTACCGTACCCGTCACTTTCGGCCATGCCGTTGATTCCTCTGCAATCATCACAGAACCCGGATTTCTTCCGAGAATCAGCGTATTGATGTGCTTGAAAAACTCAATGGCTTCCAGATTTTTATTTCCACCATAAATATTCGGAACCCACTGTCCATCTTCCTTCCCGTAATCCAGATACAGCATGGATGCAACTGCATCCACACGAAGTCCGTCTACGTGATAATTCTCAATCCACATCAGCGCACTTCCGATCAGGAAGTTCTTGACCTCATTCTTTCCGTAATCAAAGATTTTGGTTCCCCAGTCCGGATGCTCTCCTTTGCGCGGGTCTGCATATTCATAAGTTGCAGTACCATCAAACTCTGCCAATCCATGTGCATCTTTTGGGAAATGTGCCGGCACCCAGTCAAGGATCACGCCAATCTTGTTCTTATGGCATTCGTTGACCAGATGTGCAAAATCCTCCGGTGTTCCATAACGGGAAGTCGGTGCATAATATCCCGTTACCTGATATCCCCAGGAACCATCATACGGATACTCGGAAATCCCCATCAGCTCAATGTGGGTATACCCCATCTCCCTGACATAAGGAATCAATGTCTTTGCCAGATCGCGGTAGGAATAAAATCCATCATCGTCCCGCCCCGGATGGCGCATCCAGGAACCCGGATGTACCTCATAAATCGCCATCGGCTGCTCATATACTTCCTCTTTGGAAAGTTTTTTTCTGGCATTCATCCATTCCGTATCGGACCAGAGAAAATTGGAAATATCTGTGACAATGGAAGCGGTCTCCGGACGCAGCTGTGCATAGTTTGCATAAGGATCTGCTTTGTACAGCTTTCTTCCGTCCTGTGCGATAATCAGGAACTTATACATACAGCCAATCTGGACACCCGGTACGAACAGTTCGTATACCCCCATCGTCTCCGGTGTCACACGTTTCATCTCATGGGACGTTTCATTCCAGCCGTTAAATTCCCCAATCACGTATACACGGTCCGCATGCGGTGCCCAGACATCGAAGCATACTCCCTCTTCTCCTTCAATTGTCATTTTGTGAGCACCCATTTTGCGATAAATATCATAATGTGTTGCCTGTCCAAACAGGTAACAATCCATCTCTGTAAAATTACTCATAAATACCCTCCCTGTCTTCTCTTATCTATCTTACTCGAAATCCTTTTCCGTTAGTACAATTCTGTCATCATCCGTATAACGGCTGGCGGTCAGAATACTGATAGCTTTCTTTAACCCTCCATGTGCCTCCCGATGAATTGCTTCATCCACAATGTCTTTCACCTCTGTCAGGGTTGTAGCCTGATCCAGTCTCTGAATATTGCTGATCCGGTTATACAATGCCAGAACCGCCATATCATCAATTTTGTATCCAAGTTCCCTGGAATAAGAACGTGCAAACGTGACCAGCTCATCATTTGTAAAAATCGGAACTGAGATCTGTTCACTGAATTTTTTGGCAAATGTTTCATTCTGCGCAAATAATCTCTTGATGCCCTTGGATGTGTCTTCGAGTATAACGAAAAGACCACTCTCATCTGCGTCCAGCAATCCGGATAACTCCGACACGGTCTTTTTCTCCATATCTCCTGCCTGTTCAATAATCAGGCATCCTCCTGCCACCTTATCCAGCAGCCCGCCGACATTTTTCTGGTTCAATGCTTCCGCATGGATCTTTCCAATCTTTCCATCCAAAACCCCGGTCTCCTGCTGCAGGACTTTGATCATGCTGGTGGCAAGTGTTGTTTTTCCACTTCCCTGTCCGCCTTTAATTACGAGATTCCCCCTCGATGCAGTTTCCTTATTTTTCAGATGGGACGAAGCAACTGTCAACGCTTTGCAGAGCTGATCCTCCATGCCCTTCACCGGCATAAAATACGAAAAAATCGCTTTCTGTTCATCGGTCAGTTCTACAAGCGGGATATTCTGTTTTTCCTCTTTTCCCAGATCCACCGGTGTGTCTACCTGTGGAATATGTACTGTTTTTCCTTTCCAGGAAGAGCGATCTGTTTTTCTTCTTACAAAAGCAAACTCTTCTTCCCTCTCCTGTGCAAGTGTTGGTTTCTGTGGCAGATCCTCGATCGGAACCTCCTCAAAATCCTTTTTCTTTGTTGTATCTGATTCTGTCTTTGTTTCCATTTCTTCTACACCACGATTCTCATTTAAGTTTTTGTCATCTTCTGTCACATCGGATGTCTCTTCTGCCGGTTTCTGTGCGGCAGCTTCCGTCTTTTTTTTCTGCTGGGAACGTACCATTTCTTCTAAAGATACTCCCTCTGGCCAAAGTTCTTCGGCATCTGTATCCCTGGCAGGCTGTTCCTCTTTTTTGTTCTCTTCCTCTTCTTCCTTTCGTTCTTCCGGCTCATTCGTTGCCGGCGGTGTTTCCCTTTCCGGCGTCTGTGGCGGTGTTTCCGTCGTTTCCTCCACAATATCCGCCTTCTCTGCCAGTACCGCATCCAGTTTTGGCAATACTCCTGTCAGGCGGTCCATAATATCGCCTGCCTCCTGCAGTGCACGCGCTTTGGCGGATTCGAGTTTCCGCTTTCTGGCATCTTCTAATGCAGCTTCCGCAGCCTTGCGCATTTTCTCCCACTCACTCAGCACTTCCTCAATTGTCATCTGGCCTGTGATCTGATGCTCAATCATGTTTTTCTCATTTGTCATCATGCTCATCTGACCATCGGAGTCTTCTCCCAACAACTCTTTGAAATTTGTCTTGAGTGAACCATCAATCTCCTCATCTGTCTCAATGTGCCGTGTATTCTGTTCCGGCTGTGCCTCAGGCTTTTCTTCCTCCATCTGCATTTTCAGATAAGGAACATCTTCCACCATACGATTGATATTGTCCAGCGTATCCGTGACCGTCTCTTTTTCGGTTGCATCCATGATCTGCTGCATACCCTTTGCAATTTCCGCCTGAAGATTGACGGTATTAAACCGTTCTGTGTTTACTTCTACTTTTGGAATTGCGACCGGATCATGCACGGTCTCCCCGGCACGCGCCATCTCCTCCACATCAATGTGTGTCAAACCTGCTCTGTCATCTTTTGCCTGACAAAACGACCGATACTTTTCTTCCTGTGTTTTCGTCAATGGCTGATACAGCATTTTCAGTTCCAATGCACGCTCTACATATGGCCCATCTCCAAACCAGAGAACCAGCTCATCACATGCATCAATACACTTCTCACTCATCCCTGCTTTGTGATACAGATAAGCAAGCTCATATGCCCACTCTTCCGTATATTCCTGCTCCTTGAGTTCTTCAAGAATCGGTATCAGTTCTTCATAAGAAGCCCCCTGTGCTTTCTGTATATCATAGCGAAGTACATATTTAAGGGTGTCATGAGGCGCAATCTCCACAAACTCATCATAATAATCCTGTGCCGCCTGAAAATCTTTCATCTTGACCGCCACTTCCGCAAGACGGTAAATAATCATTCTTCCGATTGGCGAGCGATCATATGCCATCAGCAAAACTTCCCGGCTCTCCTCATAACGCTGTACTTTTTCGTACACTTCCCCAGCTTTTACCAGACCATTTACATTTTTAACCTTATTCCAATTGATGGTATCTGCAATATCTGCTGCCTCATCGTATTTCTCTTCCGCATAGCGGGATTTCATCTGATCAAGCTTCAGATTATATTCGTATTTGTCCAATTGTTATCTCCTTAAAGTATCCCCAAACAGGTCTATCTGTCTATTTTCAAGTATACCATAGGCGGCAATTAGTGTCAAAAAATAATCCGAAAAAAAGAGCTGCACACAAACGCGTACAGCCCTTGAAATTACTGGTTTTTCTTTGTTTCGTCTTTCTTCCCGGAATCTTTTAAAGTTCTCTTTTTCTTTTGTTTTTCCCCGTAATATATGATCGCACCGGTTGCCTCATTCACACCGGCCGCCTCCACATATGCCTCCGTTACGGTTGTAAGATTTTTCTTTCGTATGCTGTGGTTTACCAGTCTGCGGATAATATAGTAAATCATCGCAAACACCGGAACCCCAAGCAGCATTCCCAGAAATCCAAACAGTCCGCCTCCGATCAGAATCGAAAACATTACCCAGAACGCGGATAATCCGGTGGAATCACCTAAAATCTTCGGTCCGATAATATTTCCATCCACCTGCTGCAGAATAATGATAAATATCAGCAGATACAACGCATGCAGCGGACTCTGGATCACAACCAGAAGAAGTGACGGAATCGCACCGATAAACGGTCCAAACACCGGAATGACATTGGTTACTCCAATGATAACCGCAACCAGTATCGTATCCGGAATATGCAGGATCAGACATCCAAAATAACAGATTACTCCGATGATGGCAGAATCTATAATCTTTCCAATGATGAAACCACCAAATACTTCATCTGCCTTGTGGAAAACTTCGATAATAATGTTTCCATGTTTCGGTTTAAAGATCGCATACACAATCTTTTTGCTCTGTCCCACCAGGCTTTCTTTAATGGATAAGACATAAACAACGACAATGATCCCAATGATGAAGTTTAATATGGATTTGACCATCGTGATTACGCCGGAAGTAATCTGCAACAGATATTGCTGCATCTGTGGAAGCAGATCCTTCGTTGCCCAGTTTTCCACCTGATCCGTCAGTTTTGTCAGCATATCACTGATGGTATCTGTCACTCCATAGGCTCCGAGTTTTCCACTTTTCACCATATGGATCAGGCTCTCCACATTACCAGGCAGTGCTTCCACCAGCCCGGTAACACTTGATACCACCGAAGGAACAATTGCCGCAATCAAAAGTACCAGGATCACCAGAAGGAACAGGATTGCCCCGGCAATGGACAATCCACGTGCCACTTTAGCCGCTGATTTTTCTGATTTCATTTTCTTTTTCAGAAACGGCAGCCAGCGCCGCTCCTGAAATTTCATAACCGGGTTAAGCAGATAAGCAAGTCCCAGTCCGATAATAATCGGCTGCAATGCACCTGTAATCAGATGCCAGGTATCTGCAACCCCCTTGTACCGGAGCACCAGGAAGAAAAATACGGTACAACAGGCAAAGGTGAGAAATACCATCAATCCGATTTTAATCAGAAGAACCGTCTGACGCATGCCATCCTCGCTCTGTTTGATCTGTTCCATCTGTTTTTGTTTTTCCACGTCTGTCATACAAGATCTCCTATCCGCGGTAATAATTGATCAAACAGCCTTTGAGAATAATATCTTTCTCATCCGGTGTCAGTTCTCCCATACGCAGGGTAAATGGCTTTAAAGCACCATCCTTTACCACATATGCCTCAAATTCTGTTTTTCCGTCTGCGATCGCCTCACGGATCTGTGGAACAAACAGGTAATCCAGATTGTGGAACGGAAGCTCTCCCTGATCAATAACAAACGGGATCATACCCCAGTTAATCAGGTTGGAACGGTATCTCTTGGTCGCATATTCATTTGCAATGTTTGCCCATCCGCCAAGTACCTTCTGGCAGGAAGCCGCCTGCTCACGCGCAGAGCCGTCTCCCGGTTTTACTGCAAAAATCGTACTTCCAAAACCAACGTTTGAGCGGTTGACATCGGAGAACGTTGCACGAATGGTATCCATAACCGGATGAATCTCCGGAAGTGCATCCCCCGGACAGGTATCTGCCTCGACAGCCTTCTGTGCCTTCTGTACTTCCTTGGCACGTCCAACATATTCCGGATCCTTTCTGGAAAGTGCAAACTCTGCCAGTCCCAGTGGGTTGGAACGGAAAGAGGATGTCTCACCGGAAGGAATCAGCTCGTCCGTTGTGGTCACCGGATCGTGAATCTCGGAAACAACTTTCAGCACAAGATTCTCCGGAAGCGGGCTCATAGCCGGCCAGTCCTTGATATTTGGTCCAAACTGGATCTCTACGTCCGGATCTGCCACACCCTTGCTGTCAAATACACGGTTTTCATAAATGGTCTTATCAAAGAAGTATTTCGGCTTGCTGTAGTTTACATCAATATCGGTAGCTGCGGTAAGGAATCCCTTATTTGCAGCGGTTGCAGCGATAGAACGCGCATCCATCAGTGCTACGGAAGCAACCTGTCCGTTCTGTACCTTAGAGCCCTCACGGTTCGGGAAGTTACGTGTAGAATGACGGATGGAAAATGCATTATTTGCAGGTGTATCTCCGGCACCAAAGCACGGTCCGCAGAATGCAGTCTTGACAATGGCACCTGTCTCCAACAGATTGGCAACGGCACCGTTCTTAACAAGTTCCATATAAATCGGAGTAGACGCCGGGTATACGCTCAACGTAAACTCGTCCGCTCCAATGGAAGAACCCTTTAAGATATCTGCTGCATCGCAGATATTTTCAAATCCACCACCAGCACATCCGGCAATGATACCCTGATCTACATACAGTCTTCCGTTCTTTACTTTGCTCTTTAAGTCAAGGTCTACTTTTCCATCAAAGCTTACCTGTGCACGCTTCTCACAGTCATCGAGAATATCCATCAGGTTTGCATTTAATTCCTCGATCGTGTATGTATTGCTTGGATGGAACGGCATCGCGATCATTGGCTTAATCTCGCTTAAATCAAGTTCGATAAAGCTGTCATAGTATGCAACTTCTCCCGGATTCAGTTCCTCGAAATCTCCGGTTCTTCCGTGAATCTCATAGAATTCCTTCACCTGGTCATCGGTTCTCCAGATAGAGGACAGACAGGTGGTCTCTGTTGTCATAACATCAACACCGATACGGTAATCAACACTCAGATTGGATACGCCCGGTCCGACAAACTCCATCACTTTATTTTTTACAAATCCGTTGGCAAATACTTCACCGATAATGGCAAGTGCGATATCCTGCGGTCCGACACCCTTCTGCGGGGTACCTGTCAGGTAAATGCCGACAACTCCCGGCATATCAATATCGTAAGTCTTATCCAAAAGCTGCTTTACAAGCTCCGGACCACCTTCTCCAATTGCCATGGTTCCCAGTGCTCCGTAACGGGTATGGGAGTCTGATCCAAGGATCATCTTTCCGCCGCCTGCAAGCATTTCTCTTGCAAACTGGTGAATAACTGCCTGATGAGGAGGAACATAGATTCCGCCGTATTTCTTTGCACATGTCAGTCCAAACATATGGTCATCTTCGTTGATGGTTCCACCGACTGCACACAGACTGTTGTGACAGTTGGTGAGTACATAAGGAATCGGGAACTTCTCAAGACCTGATGCCCTGGCGGTCTGGATGATGCCGACAAATGTAATATCGTGGGAAGTCAGCTTATCAAATTTGATCTGCAGTTTTTCCATGTTGCCGGATGTATTGTGGTTCTTTAAAATTCCATATGCAATGGTTTGTTTCTTTGCATCTTCCGGTGTAACAATCTTTCCTGTCTTTGCATTGACAGCAGATGCCGCTTCCGGTGAATTAATGACAACATCCCTGCCGTTGACCAGGTATGCGCCGTTCTCGTATAACTTCATAGTTTCCTCCTTGTTTTCGAAATCATGGTTAATGATAATTATATAATAAAATGTATTTTTATGCAACGACTGCAAACGTAATGGATGCCGCAAACAGATCGCCATCTACCAGGATTGCAAACTCACCGCCCATCAACTGTGTAAGATTCTTTGCAATGGACAGTCCAAGACCGCTTCCCTCTGTCGTGCGGGATTCCTCTCCCCTCACAAAACGCTCCGTCAGGTCTTTCCTCGCCGCTCCCTGTTCCGGCAGCGGATTTTTCGAAATATTTTTGATACGGAAAACCGCATTGTTCTCCTCTACTTCCAGATCTACATAAACCCTGGTATTTTCGAGTGCATATTTTGCCGCATTGGTATACAGATTTTCAATTGCACGGTAGAGCTGCCGTCCGTCTGCCCGGATCATCACCGAATTGTGCGGCAGTTTCGTCACAATGGTCAGCCCCCGTGCCTCAAAACGTTCATTGAACTCACCCCCCGTCTGGTACAGTAGTTCTACCAGATCGATGGTCTGCATATCCAGCTGGATATTTCCGGAACTGATCTTTGATGCTTCGACCAGATCCTCCGTCAGCTGTTTCAGCCGCTGGGATTTTTCATCCAGAACCCGGATATAATTACGTGCATTTTCGTTTTCCAGGTTTTCACGTTTGAGCAGATCCACATAATTGACAATGGAAGTAAGCGGTGTTTTGATATCATGGGAAACATTCGTGATCAGGTCTGCCTTCATCCGTTCATTCCGGATCCGCTCCTGAATGGCTTCGCTCAGCCCTGCACGGATATTATTCACAGAAGCTGCAATGCCTCTTTCCTGTCCGTGAAACTGTTCCACATCCAGTGTCGTATCCAGTGCCCCTGCCGCAATTTTTTCAATTGCATGCTGGATCTCATATCTTTCGCGCGCCTTACGCGTACACAGTCTGGGATTCTGTCCGGAGATAAACACCCGTCTCAGGAAGCTTCCTGCCTGATAGATCAGACTGTATGTCAGAAGGGTATTGTTTTTGACCCGCCGGACAATGCTCATATAAAACAGCAGGAATACAACATCGACCAGATACCCGACTGTTCCGACCGCTACCATCAGTCCGGACAGTTCAAACTGGATGTCATGGAGATTTCTCCCCAAAAAGAGCACAAGATAAATGAATGCCACAAAAAGCACCATCTGGATATCCGTATAAATTTTATCGATCCAGGTCAGGTAAATGGTTGCATCCTCCTCCGACCGGCGCCCTGCAACACCTGTCAGATAGGCAAGAAATACAAAGCTTCCGACCATGCCGATCACCATAAACAGGCTGAGAATCCTCAGCCCTCCGATATGTCTGCGCAGATTGTATCCGATCCCATAGATTCCGCAAAGCATCATAATCAGGAACATCTGATGCATGACAATGGCTGCGCCCTTTTTTCCGCTGGAGAATTCTTTCATAGACAGCTACGCCCCCGCTTCGATTTTATAGCCGACACCCCAGACCACTTTCAGATACCGCGGTTCTTTCGGATTGATTTCGATTTTTTCCCGGATATGCCGGATGTGGACAGCAACTGTATTGTCAGCGCCAATTGCTTCTTCATTCCAGATTTCCTCATAAATCTGACTGATGGAAAATACTTTTCCTTTATTTTTCATTAAAAGCAGAAGGATGTTGTATTCGATCGGAGTCAGTTTGACCTCTTCCCCATCTACCGTAACTTTTTTTAATTCATCGTTAATAACCAGGCCGCCGGCTTCATAAACGGCATCACCGGAAGGGGTGCTCGAAAGTGTGGTATAACGCCGCAGCTGTGACTTCACACGGGCAACCAGTTCCAGCGGATTAAACGGCTTGGTCACATAATCGTCCGCCCCCACGTTCAGCCCCAGAATCTTATCCGCATCTTCTGTCTTGGCAGACAGGATGATAATGGGAATGCTGCTTGTTTTACGTGCCTGGAATGTCGCACGGATTCCATCCAGTTTCGGCATCATCACATCGATCACCATCAGATCAATTTTCTTTGTGCGAAGCATATCCAGAGCCTGTTCCCCGTCATATGCTTTTACTACCTGGTATCCTTCCTGAATCAGGTAAATCTCAATTGCGTCTACAATTTCCTTGTCATCATCACACACCAGAATCGTCATGCGGATGTCCTCCTATCAGGTTCTTGATCTTGTTCTGAAAGCCGGCGGATTTTTCTTTTTCTTCTGCCGCTTCCTGTTCTTCCTGTTCATCTTTCCACTTAAAATAATCAGCATCCAGATTCACACGCAGTTGTTCTTCCAGCTGCTTTAACTCTTCATCGTCATCTTCTACCGTAACCGGTGCCGGAATCTCCGGCTTCGGCGACAGCTTCTTTGGTTTTTCCACCGGCTTTTCCACCGGCTTTTCTACTGGTTCTTCCGCAAGGTCTTCTACCGGTTCTTCCGGTACGGAAAGTCCAAGCTTATCCAGATATTCCTGGTTAATCTTAATATCGGTCTGCCGGTTTGCGTAAATTGCTTTTTCTTCCCGCTTCTCCTGCTCGTACTCCGGTCTTCCTTCCATCTTTTCCTTCTCAATCTCGCGGTTCCGTTCCTCGATGATCTTTAAGTACTTTTCGGTATCAACCAGATCCTGCAGCTGTCCTTTGAGTTCGGATTTGTTGGTTCTTAATTCCTGTTCTTCTTTTTCCATCTGTTCTTTAATTTCCTGATAGATGGCACCGACCTTTTTGTCCGCCTCCTGCATAATATCCTGCATACGGTTTAACGTTTCATCCATATACATGACAGATGCCGCATAAATATCCTCTGCCTTACGGCTTGCATCCCAGATGATCTGATCTCCCTTTTTATGGAAATCGCGCTCTGCCTTGTCACGGCTTCGAATGGTCAGCTCGTATTCATCCATAATCTGATAAATACAGGTATTTAATTCTGCCAGCAGATCAATCACCTGCTGCTTATCTATGATAACTTTACTCGGCTCTTTCGGATACGGCTCACTCTTCGACAGCAAAACGTGAAGACTGCGCAGTACCTTTTCCGTATTGTCCTGTGCTCCCATGTGTCCTGATTCCTTCCATAATAGATAATTCCGTACTTTCTATTATAATCAATCCCCCTATAATACGCAATATTTTAGATTCTTAGGTTTTTCTAAATTTTATTACACAAAACTTTATTTTTTACAGACACAAGGTTATAATAATTTTTTGAAAATGAACCTGTTTAATAAAGGATATATACTATGAATATCGTCAAAACTTACGGAAATTATATTAAAAAATATGCCGGCACCCACCCGGCAGTTTCCCGCAAAATGATTGACATCGGATTACATCTCGAACAGTTCCGGACTGAACATTTTGCAGAAAAAACAATGCCGAAAGCATATCAGAAGCTGAATACGCTCGGCGTAAAAAATACGCTTCATGCGCTGGAATACCCGGAATCCACGGTCTGGTGCAATCTGTTTGCACCCGTGGAAATTTTCCAGTGCTTCGGACTCAGTGCGCTTTCCATGGAATGTCTTTCCTCGTTTCTCTCAGGATTTACGTGTGAAGACTATTTTATCGACCGCGCAGAAAGCCGTGGAATTGCCTCCACGCTCTGTTCCTATCACAAAGATTTTATCGGTGCCGTAGACTCCGGAATTATTTCACCTGCCAGACTCGGTGTGACAACTTCCATGATTTGTGACGGCAATATTAACACATTCCGCTATGTCAGCCGGCACACGGATCTTGACACTTATGTGATCGATGTGCCGGACAGCTGTTCTCCGGAAGCCGTGGAATATGTGACCATGCAGCTGAAAGAACTGATTCAGAAACTGGAAGCACTGACCGGAAAACGTCTGTCCATGGATGACCTGTCGGAAACACTTGCCCGCGAAAACCAGTCGAAAGCTTATTACAAAGAGTTTTTAAAACTGCAGGCAGAGCGCTATTATCCATCGACACTGACTCTGCAGATGTACATGCTTTTTGCCACCCACTTAAACATCGGAACACCGGAAACCCTTGACCTGTTCCGCAGTTTTGCCGAGGATATCAAACAATATCCGAAATATGACGGCACCCGGATTGTGTGGGTACATCTGCTTCCTTTTTATCAGGAAACACTCAAACACTATTTTAACCTGAACAGAGATTACCAGATCCAGTGTACCGAAATGAACCTGGATTACATGGACGAACTGGATACCACCCACCCACTGGAAGCACTTGCCACTAAAATGCTAAACAATCTCTATAACGGTCCATACGAAAAAAAAGCAAATATGGTCGTAAAACTGGCAAAAGAAATGCATGCCGATGGCGTAATTAACTTCTGCCACTGGGGCTGTAAGCAATCTGCCGGCGGAGTATTCCAGCTGCGCGAAGCGCTCAAGGCGGCGGATATTCCACTGCTCGTTCTGGATGGCGATGCCATGGACCGCCGGAACAGCCATGACGGACAGATCAAAACCCGTCTGGAAGCTTTTCTGGAAATTCTGGATAAAGAGAGGAATTCATCATGTTAGGTTATGTATGTAAATATACCCCCATGGAATTATTTGAAGCCATGGACACGGAAATCACACGTCTGGAACCATCCGTTACGGATTTTAACCACGCGGACACCCTGATGCACGCCAACATCTGTTCCTATACCAAGGCCGTGCTGGAAGATGTGCTGGAACATGACTATGAGGGTGTCATTCTGACTACCTGCTGCGACAGCATCCGGCGTCTGTATGACACATTAAAAAGCCAGTTCCCGGATAAATTTTTCTTTTTGCTGGATATTCCCCGCAAATTTAATGATTTTGCAGTAGCACTCTATGAACGCCAGCTAAAACAAATGCTCACCGAGTACGAGGCTTTCTCTGGAAAAACACTGGATCTGAAACGTTTTGTTTCCATGATGCAGAACAAAGCGGCTCTGAAAAAACAGGAAAACACCCGCATGTCTGCCAGCGCAGTGTCCGAAAAAGGAAACGGACAGAAACTCAATATCGGAATCATGGGTGCCCGATGCAACAATGAAATCCGTCAGTTGCTTGTCGACCGCGGTGCCAATCTGCTGTTTGATTTAACATGCACCGGACTTGCACGTGATTTTTCCATTACAGAGGATCAGGTCCTGCATTCTTATGCTGCCGCGCTGCTAAACCAGATTCCATGCATGCGCATGTTAAAAGCAGCGAACCGTGAACATTTTCTTGACGGTTTTACCGACCGCCTGGATGGAATTATATATCATACCGTCAAATTCTGTGACTCTTATTCTTACGAGTATGCGGATTTCCGCCAGCGGCTGGATCTGCCGATTCTGCTGGTAGAAACCGATTCCACCAGACAATGTGCCGGACAGGTCCGGACCCGTGTGGAAGCCTTTATGGAAGAATTGAAAGTGAAAAAAGGATTGTCCCTGACCGGGGAAAAACAAATGATAAAAAGAAAGGGTGATACAGTGTATACATTAGGAATTGACAGCGGCTCTACCTCTACAAACACCGTAATCTTAGACGAAAACAGACAGATCAAAGCATTTTCAGTTGTCCGCACCGGAGCCAAATCTTCCCAGAGTGCAGATGCCGCACTGGCAGACGTTCTGAAAAAGGCCGGACTTAACCGGGAAGATATTTCCCTGATTGTATCCACCGGTTATGGTCGTGTCAGCATTCCATTTGCGGATAAAAATGTAACCGAAATCAGCTGCCACGGAAAAGGTGCGCATCTTCTCTTCCCGGACGTTCACACGATCCTCGATATCGGCGGTCAGGATAGCAAAGCCATCCGGCTGAATGACAATGGAGAAGTTGCCGATTTTGTCATGAATGATAAATGTGCCGCCGGAACCGGCCGCTTTCTGGAAATGATGGCGCGCTCCCTGGAAATCAGTATCGACGAACTTGGCCCGGTATCCCTGCAGTCCAAAGAAAATATTGAAATCAGCAGCATGTGCAGTGTTTTTGCTGAATCGGAAGTTATCTCCCTGATCGCACAGAACAAAGAGATTGCCGATATTGCACATGGAATTCACAAGGCAATTGCCGGGAAAGCAATGTCCCTCCTGAAACGTGTCGGTCTGAATCCGGGATATATGATGACTGGCGGTGTTGCCAAGAATCCGGGTGTCGTCGCCGTGCTGGAGGAGCAGCTTGGAGAAAAACTACATATCTATGAGGAACCAGAGATTGTCGGTGCACTGGGTGCGGCATTGTATGGGCTTGAGGAGATCCTATAAACCAGAAAATAATTTTACAACAACAATCGTGATACGATTTATTTTCCAATCGTATCGCAATTGTTGTTTTTCTGTTACTGTTATAAATCATTTGACTTCTGTCCGAAAATACGATATTCTGTTTTTACTGGGTTTATAAAATTATATACCACAATTACTTATGCGATACATCGCCATTGTACCGCAATCACCACTCATAGAGAGCATTTCGCTCATAAATTTCCATTAGAACCACAATTTCATAGAACTGGTCATAACAGCTCTGTTTTTTATACTTTCTATATTGTAAAAGCAGATGCTTATGATATATACTAAAGGAAAGGTAGGACACTACATGGGGAACACTGACATTTTGACAACTTCGTTGCCAGATGCCGACACAGAAAACACAACAGAACACAGCACGATTTTCGACGATGTATTCCGAACCATTGCGCAAAAAATGCCGCAACTTCTCATTCCGCTGATCAACGAAGTTTTCCATACTTCTTACAGCGAGGAGGAACAGTTTGAACAATTGCGAAACGAACATTACGAAAAGTACGGAACCGTGATCACGGACTCCATTATCCGGATTGGTGGACATATATACCATCTGGAATGCCAGTCCTCTAAGGACAGGGCAATGGTTATCCGGATGTTCGAGTACGACATTTCGATTGCACTTGAACATGCTTCTTTGGGGGAACATGCAATTTGGGAGATTGCGTTTCCTCAATCGTGCGTGCTTTACATCCGCAATCACCGTTCACTTCCGGATTATCATGAGGCAATCGTAACGTTTGCAGATGGTCAGAAAGTACTTTACCGCGTTCCGGTTTTGCAGGCGAAAAGATACACGGTGGATCGGATTTTTGAAAAACGGCTGCTGATTCTGCTTCCGTATCATATCTTACGATATGAGCATTTTTTGAAACATAATGGAACAAATTCGAAAAAAGTGAAGCATCTGCTGGACGATTTCCGGGAGATCAACCGAAGGTTAGAGGACGCGTCCGAAAAAGAACAAAAGTCACATCTTTATATGGATATGATTGTTTTAATTGAGAAAATCGCAGATTATATTATCCCAGAGGATAATGCTATCAGGAAAGGATTGGGTGAGATTATGGGTGGTAAGATTTTGAAGTTACGGTCTGAAGAATTGCTGGAACAAGGCGAAGCCAGAGGAGAAGCCAGAGGCAGAATCGATGCAATTCAAAATATGATTGATCTTGGTTTAACCAAAGAACAAATTTTAAAAAAATATTCTCCAGAAGAATATGAAAAAGCATTAAATTCTATGCCAGTGAAAGCATAAACACACCAAAAGGGGCTCCAAAGAGCAATGTCATTAAGTTAAGAATTTTGACATAATTATAAAACACATCATATTTGCAA